>Ga0105240_10000636_pt1 | contig 64769 bp, 56 predicted proteins | sample KBSC54metaG_FD_80426 | JGI IMG/M metagenome (GOLD analysis project Ga0105240, IMG submission 80426) | Corn rhizosphere microbial communities from Kellogg Biological Station, Michigan, USA - KBS C5-4 metaG | ecosystem: Host-associated > Plants > Roots > Rhizosphere > Soil | place: Michigan, USA... | reverse complement strand
TCATGGGCGCCTCGGGCTCCGGCAAGTCCACCTTGATGAACATCATCGGGTGCCTCGATCGACCGACCAGCGGCACGTATCACCTGGATGGGCAGGAGGTGTCGCGGCTGGACCGGCGCGAGCTGGCGCACGTGCGCAACCGGACGCTGGGCTTCGTCTTCCAGAGCTTCAACCTGCTGTCACGCACCAGCGCGCTGGAGAACGTGGAGCTGCCGCTGGTGTACGCGGGGACGGCGTCGCGCGAACGGCACCGCCGGGCCAGCGCCGCGCTGGGCCGGGTGGGACTGGGGCAGCGGATGGGCCATCACCCGAACCAGATGTCGGGCGGCCAGCAACAACGCGTGGCCATCGCGCGCGCGCTGGTGACCGAGCCCCGGCTGATCCTGGCCGACGAGCCCACGGGAAATCTCGACTCGCAGACCAGCATCGAGATCATGGCGCTGTTCCAGGAGCTGGGGGGCGCCGGCATCACCGTCCTGCTGGTCACGCACGAGCCCGACATCGCCGCCTACGCGTCGCGCGTGGTGGTGATGCGCGACGGCGTGGTGATGACGGACACCCGCCAGACGCCGCGCCGGGCGTCCGACGATCTGAAGTCGGGAGCGGCGCTGGAGGAGAAGCATCCATGAATCCCTTCGAGACGTTGCGGGTGGCGCTGCGGGCCCTGCTGCGGAACAAGATGCGTTCGTTCCTGACGGTGCTGGGCATCATCATCGGCGTGGGCGCCGTCATCGCCATGGTGGCCATCGGCGAAGGCGCCAAGGCCCGCGTCGAGGAGTCCTTCGCCTCGATGGGATCGAACCTGCTGATCGTCATGCCGGGCAGCACCAACGCCAGCGGCGCGCGTGGCGGCTTCGGGTCGATGCCCACGCTGACCTGGGACGATCTGCAGGCCATCCGGCGCGAGGTCTCGTCCGTGCGCTACGCGGCGGCGCAGCTGCGCACGAACGCGCAACTGATGAGCGAGGATCAGAACTGGAGCACGTCGGTCACGGGCACCTCGCCCGAGTACTTCCTGATCCGCAACTGGAAGGTCGCCAGCGGCCGGCAGCTGCTGGACTCGGACATCGAGACGTCGGCCAAGGTGGTGCTGCTGGGGCAGACCGTCGTGGACAAGCTGTTCGGCGCCTCGGCGGACGCGGTCGGACAGATCGTGCGCATCAAGAACATCCCCTTCGAGGTGGTGGGGGTGCTGGAGAAGAAGGGACAGTCGGCGATGGGGCAGGACTACGACGACGGCGCCTTCGTCCCGCAAAGCACGTTCCAGTCCAAGATCCAGGGCGGCCTGCAGAAGTTTCTGTCGGGCACCATCTTCATCGGCGCCACCTCGACCGACGCGACGGCGCGCGCCCAGGAGCAGATCGAGTCGCTGCTGCGCGACCGCCACCGCATCGGGCCGGGGATGGACGACGACTTCTCCGTCCGTAACCTTACCGAGATGGCGAACGCGCAGCAGGAGGGGACGCGCACGCTGACCACGCTGCTGGCCAGCATCGCCGCGGTGTCGCTGCTGGTCGGCGGCATCGGCATCATGAACATCATGCTGGTCAGCGTGACCGAGCGGACGCGCGAGATCGGCCTGCGCATGGCGGTGGGCGCCACGCCCTTCAACATCCTGCTGCAGTTCCTGGTCGAGGCGCTGACCCTGGCCACGGCGGGCGGCATCGCGGGGGTGCTGATAGGCGTCTTCTCCGCTGGACAGCTGGCGTCCCGGTTCGGCTGGCCGATGTTGATCCGGCCCGACATCGTGGTCATCTCGGTGGGGTTCAGCGCGCTGGTCGGCGTGGTGTTCGGCCTTTACCCGGCGCAGAAGGCGTCACGATTGGACCCCATCGATGCCCTTCGTTACGAGTGACATGAAGAAGACCTTCACCTCGATGGTGGTCGGTGGTCTCGCTTTCCTAGCGCTGGCGCAGGCAGGGGCAGGGCGTGCCCGCGCCGCGGACCAGACGGCAAACGCCGCGCCGAAGGACGAGCTCGCCCCCGCGGCCGCGCCGGCGCCGCGCCGGGTGCCGACGCTGACCCTGGCCGAGGCGCTGCGCACGGCGCGCACCGAGCAGCCGACCCTGCGGCAGGCGCAGAGCGCGCGGCTGGTGGCGGCGGCGCAGGCCGAGTCGGCGCGCGCGCCGCTGTTGCCCCAGATCGTGGGCTCGGCGTCTTACTCTCGCGGCACGGCGAACTTCGTCCAGCCGGCCGGAACGCTGCCCAACTCGACGGTCTCGACGTCCGCGCACACGGTCACGTCGCTGGACACGTTTCCCTTCTATCGAACGGGGCTGTCGGCCTCGCAGCTGATCTGGGACTTCGGGCAGACGCTGAACAGCTTCCGGGCCGCCCGCGTGAACGCCGAGGCGCAGGACGCGAGCGTGCGCGTCACCGAGATGCAGGTGGACTACAACGTGCGGGTGGCGTTCTTCACCGCGCGCGCGGCGAAGGACATGGTCGCCGTCGCCCAGGCGACGCTGGCCAATCAAGAGAAGCACCTGGCGCAGATCGAGGGGTTCGTCCAGCTGGGCAGCCGGCCGCAGATCGACGTGACCCAGGCGCGGGCCGACAGGGCCACGGCCCGGGTGACGCTGATCAACGCGGAGAACACCTACGACACCACCCGCGCGCAGCTGAACCTGGCGATGGGGGTGGAGCGTTCGGTCGACTACGAGCTTTCGGACGACGGGCTGACGGGCGTGGAGGGCGAGGACGCCGAGCCGACGTCGCTGATCGACGAGGCGGTGAAGGCGCGGCCCGAGATGGCGAACCTGACGCTGCTGATCACCGGGCGCGAGCTTTCGCTGAAGTCGGCGCGCGATGGCCACTACCCGCAGCTGGGCTTCAACACCAGCCTGACCGACAACGGCAGCACGCTGGACCAGCTGGTCTGGAACTGGAGCGGCTCGCTGACCCTGAGCGTCCCCCTGTACCTGGGCGGTGCCGTCAATGCCAACGTGCACCAGGCCGAGGCCCAGCTGATCGGCGTGCGGGCGCAGCTGGAAGGGGAGCGCCAGCAGATCCGTCTGGACGTCGAGCAGGCCCGGCTGAACATCCGCGCGGCGAAGGCGCTGAACGAGGCGGCGGACGACGCGGTGGCGAACACGCGCGATCGGCTGCGCCTCGCCGAGGGGCGCTACCAGTCGGGTGTGGGCAGCATCATCGAGCTGGGCGACGCGCAGGTCGCGGAGACCTCGGCCGAGGTGCAGCGGGTGCAGGCCGAGTACCAGCTTTACACGGCCCGCGCGCAGCTGTTGAAGGCGCTGGGCCGCACCTGAACCCGGGTCCGGACGACACCCGCCACGACACCCTGGTTCCGGGAGCGTGGCCGCGCCGCCCCAGGCGCAGCCTACGCTCCCGGTCCCCCATCCCCCCATGTGCCGCCCCCGTCCTCCCCGACGGTGCGGCTGCCTCGTCCTATGGAATGAAGGTAGCCATCCGGCGTGGTGTTGTCAATTAAAAAAGACAAACTTCTACTCAGCGGGCGGTGAGGGGTGGGCGTTCTCGTTCGCTGTGTTAGTGTCTTCTCTCGACATGGCGCGCGCTGCCTCCGCCTCGACCGGCTCCACTCCTGCTCGTCCTCGCCGTCCCACCTCCGCCCCCGGTGATGAAGCCGGCGCGCAGGAGATGGGCAAACGCATCGCGGAGAACCTGAAGGAACGCCGCCGCGTCCTCGGGCTGTCGCTCGACGATCTGGCGCGGGCGTCCGGCGTCAGCCGGGCCGCGCTCTCCCAGATCGAGACCTGCAAGACGAACCCGTCGCTGAACGTCCTGTGGAAGGTGGCGGTCGGCCTCGGCATTCCCTTCTCGGACCTGATGGGGCATGCCCGCGACGCCGCGTCGCTCCTGCGCCGGAGCGAGAGCGACACCCTGCGCTCGCCCGACGGGAAGTTCGAGAGCCGCCCCCTGGCGCGCGCCGGCGCCGGTCCCGGCGTCGAGGTCTACGAGCTGCGGCTGTCCGGCCACGGCAGCCACTCCGCGGACGCGCACGGTCCCGGCACGCGCGAGCTGATCGTCGTGCTGGCCGGCTCGCTGCGCATGACGGTCGGTCCCGAGAGCTACGTCCTGGGCGTCGGCGACTCGCTGGTCTTCCCGGCCGACCAACCCCACGTCTACGAGAACCCGGCCGCCACCGAGGCCCGCTACCACAACGTCATCGTCTATCGCCGCTGACCCGGCGTCACCGGTGCGTCGCCGAGCCGTGGGGCTCGCTGGCCTGGCGCGCCTCGACCAGCTTCTTCGCGGCCAGCGTGGCCAGGGCCAGCACCGTCAGGATCGAGGCGACGGCGAACGCGCCCACCATGTTGTACTCGTTGTAGAGGATCTCGACGTGCAGGGGCAGCGTGTTGGTCAGGCCGCGGATGTGGCCCGACACCACCGAGACCGCGCCGAACTCGCCCATGGCGCGGGCGTTGCACAACACCACCCCGTACAGCACCCCCCAGCGGATCTTCGGCAGGGTCACCCGGAACAGGATCTGCCAGCCGCTCGCTCCCAGCGTCAGGGCCGCTTCTTCCTCGTCGGTGCCCACCTCCTGCATCACGGGCAGGACCTCGCGCGCCACGAACGGGAACGTGATGAACGTCGTGGCCAGGATGATGCCCGGCACCGCGAAGATGATGTGGATGTCGTGCGCCTCCAGCCAGGGGCCGAACAGGCCCCGCGCGCCCAGCAGCAGCACGAACACCAGGCCGGAGATCACCGGCGACACGCTGAAGGGCAGGTCGATCAGCGTCGTCAGCACGTTCTTGCCGGGGAAGCGGTAGCGGGCGATCAGCCAGGCGGCCGCGATGCCGAACACCACGTTCAGGGGAACGGACACGGCCGCCGTCAGCAGCGTCAGCTTCAGCGCCGCGATGCTGTCCGGCTGGAGGATTGCCTCGAAGTAGGCGTGCACGCCGCCCCGGAACGCCTCGGTGAACACCGAGACGATGGGCAGGGCCACGAACAGGAACAGAAAGCCGCAAGCGATGGTCGTCAGCACCACCCGCGTGGCCAGGCTGTCCGCCCCCGCGCGGGCCAGCGGGGGCCGGGGATCGCGCACCACGGTGCGCCGCCGCGGCGCCGCGCCGGCCATCAGCGCTTGCCCTTGCGGGTCATCGCCGCCTGCAGGACGTTGATCAGCAGCAAGAGGCCAAAGGACGCCAGCAGCATCACCAGCGCGATCGACGTCGCCCCCGCGTAGTCGTACTGCTCCAGCTTGGTGACGATCAGCAGCGGGACGATCTCCGTCCGCATCGGCATGTTGCCCGAGATGAAGACGATCGAGCCGTACTCCCCCAGGCCGCGCGCGAACGACAGCGCGAACCCGGTCAGCGCCGGCGGCAACAGCACCGGCAGGATGACCCGCCACATCGTCTGCCGGCGCGAGGCGCCCAGCGTGGCCGCCGCCTCCTCCAGCTGCGGATCGAGGTCGAGCAGGATCGGCTCGACGGTGCGGACCACGAAGGGCAGCCCCACGAACAGCATGGCCAGGCTGACCCCGGCGGGGGAGTAGGCGATGTGGATGTCGAACCGCGCCAGGATCTTCCCCACCCAGCCGTTGTCCGCGTACAGCGCGGTCAGCGCGATGCCGGCCACGGCGGTGGGCAGCGCGAAGGGCAGGTCGACCAGGGCGTCGAACAGCGCGCGGCCGGGGAACTTGTAGCGCACCAGCACCCAGGCCACGATGATGCCGAAGACCGCGTTGGCCAGCCCCGCCACCAGCGCCGCCGTGAAGGTCAGGCGATAGGCCGCCAGCGCCCGCGGCGACGCCACCGCCGACACGAAGTCGTGCCAGCCGACGCTGGCGCTCTTCACCACCAGCCCGCACAGGGGGAGCAGCACGATCAGCGACAGGTAGGCGACCGTGTATCCCAGGGACAGGCCGAACCCGGGAAGGATCCCGAAACGCCGGCCGCGGCGGGCGGCGGCGCGCGCCGGCGCCGCCGCGTCTGCTGCCACGGTCATCGCTACGAGCCCGGCTTGTAGATCTGATCGAACAGGCCGCCGTCGGCGAAGTGCGCCTTGGTGGCCGCCGCCCAGCCGCCGAACGTGTCATCGACCGAGAACAGCTTCACCTTGGGAAACTGGCTGGCGTTCTTGGCCAGGATGGCCGTGTTGGTCGGTCGGTAGTGGTGCTTCGCGCCGATGGCCTGCCCCTCGTCCGTGTACAGGAACTTCAGGTAGGCCTCGGCGGCGGCGCGCGTCTTGTGCTTGTCCACGTTCCGATCCACCACCGCCACCGGCGGCTCGGCCAGGATGCTGGTGGTCGGGTAGACGATGTCGAACTTGTCCTTGCCCATCTCGTTCACCAGCATCACCGCCTCGTTCTCCCAGGCCAGCAGCGCGTGGCCGATGTTGCGCTGCGAGAAGGTGATCGTCGAGCCGCGCGCGCCCGAGTCCAGCACCGGGACGTTCTTGTACAGCTTGGTGACGTAGTCCTTCGCCGCCGCGTCGCCGCCCTTCTGCTTGGCCACCCCCCACGCCGCCAGGTAGGCCCAGCGGCCGCCGGCCGACGTCTTCGGATTAGGGGTCACCACGATCGTGCCCGGCTTCACCAGGTCGTCCCAGTCCTTGATCTGGCGGGGGTTGCCCTTGCGCACCACGAACACCACCGTCGACGTGAACGGGGTGGCGTGGTTGGGCAGCTTCTTGGCCCAGTCCGGGGAGATGCGCTGCGACTTCTCGACGATGGCGTCGATGTCCGCCGCCAGACCCAGCGTGACGACGTCGGCCTCCAGTCCATCGATGACCGAGCGGGCCTGCTTGCCCGAGCCGCCGTGCGACTGACTGATGTCGACCGTCTGGCCGGTCTGCTGCTTCCACTGCGCGCCGAAGGCTTTGTTGACCTCGACGTACAGCTCGCGCGTCGGATCGTACGAGACGTTCAGCAGCTTGACCTGCGCCAGCGCCGTGCCTCCGCTGGCGAGGAGGACGCCCAGCCCCAGACCGGCGGCGAGCGGAAGAAGTGGGATGCGCTTCATGAAAGACCCTTTCGAGAGCTAGGTGACCCTAGAAGTTGACTTGCACGCGCCCCAGCAGCGCGTTCTCGGTGTTGCGGTTGGTCAGGGTGGTGGTCGTCGTCTTCGTGCCCGCGGCGTCGGTGGTGGTGGTCTTGACCGAGCTGCCGCCCGTGAAGCGCGACTGCTCGAAGTTCACGCACAACCGGAACGTCCGGCTGGGGACGTAGTTGATGGCGCCGCCGAAGGCTTGCACCTTCGCCGCCGACTTCTGGGGATCGGCGTACGCGATGGCCGTGGCGAAGGTGGCCGGATCGGTGTTGAAGGTGGCGCCGTCCAGCTTCAGGTAGTTCCAGCGCACGCCGATCTCCAGCGCGCCCCAGGTCCCCTTGGTGAAGTCCAGCACCTGGTTCGGCGTGGCGCCGTCGTAGCCGTTCTTGCCGCCGATGACGAACGACGCCGTGCCGTGGGCGGCCCAGTTGACCAGGTTGCTGGTGACGTTGCCCTTCTGGACCTCTTGCTTGTCCCACACGTACTCGCCCAGCACCCCGAACCCGCCGATGTAGTAGTAGAGGCCCGGGTTGATGCGGGTCTGTCGCAGGTGCGCGAACGGCGTGCCCGCCGGGTCGGTGGTGCTCACGTACGACAGGAAGGTGTTCTGTCCGCCGCTCTTGTACGAGGGCAACAGCGTGCTGGTGGGCGTGCCGAAGCGGTTGCCGGTGCTGGCCGCGAAGTGCAGCCCCAGGCTGCCTAGCCCGCTGAGCGCCTCGGCGCGGAACGGCTGCAACAGCACGCGCCCCACGAAGTCCTTGGCGTGGTTGGTGTCGACGTCGGGGTTGGCCGAGTCGGCGGCCCCGTTGTAGATGCCCAGCGAGTAGGTGAGGATGCCGCCGCCCAGCTCGCCGCCCAGCGCCGCGCCCACGTCTCGCTGGGGCGTCAGATCCTGGGTCAGCGCGCGCTCCATGAACACCAGGTCCGGATCGTTCTGCAGCCGCTCCAGGCCCAGCGGCGTCTTGAACTTGCCGGCGCGCAGGCGCAGCCACTGGAACGGGTGGATGTCGGCGTAGGCATCGAAGACCGCCAGCGTGGCGCCCGCGAAGTCGGGGGTGAACTTGTAGTCCACCAGGCCAAACACCGTGCCGTCGATCGACGGCCGCATGCGGCGGATCAGGAACGTGTCCGCTTTGTCGGACAGGGCGCCGTCGTTCAAGAACCAGCGCGTGTCGATCTGCAGCTGCCCCTTCACGCGCAGCAGGTAGAGGCCATCACCGCTGCGGAAGTTGAACCCGCGCTCGCCGGCCGTCGTGAAGGTCGGGACGTCCTTCTGTTCCTTCTCCTTGGCCTTGGTGGCGAGCTGCTCCTCGAGCAGCTCGATCCGGCGGACGGCGATGCGCGACGCCTGCTCGGCGGCGTCGATGCGGTCCTGCAACGCCGTCAGGTTGGGCGCTGCTTCCGGCGGCGGGGCGGCCGGCGGGGGCGCCCCCGTGTCCGTCACGGCCGGCGCGGGGACGTCCGCGCTGCCGGGCGTGGCGGGCGTCTGCGCGCGCGCCGACCCTGTCACGACGGCCATCGACAGCACACCGGCGACGCAGAGGCCCAGGCGGCGAATTCGGGACGAGGAAACCCGGGACGGAGAGGCGCCGTACGACGGAGAAGGGAAGTGAGGCACGGAAGGTCCTTTCGCTTTCTTGCGCTGAGTGGTGGATGACGTCACGTGGAGCCTCCCGCGCCGCCGGCGCCTGCCGAGCCACCGGCACCGCCCGTGGCCCCGTTGCCGCCGCGGCCGCCCGCCGCGGTCCCGCCGCGGCCTCCCGTCGCGCCTCCGCTACCGGAGCTGCCGCCGTCGCTCCCGGCCGTGCCACCATTGCCGGCCGTGCCGCCGTGGCCGCCCGCGGCGCCGCCGCTGCCGGTGGTGCCGCCGCCAGCGCCGCCGCTCGCGCTACCACCGGCGCCTCCCGTGGCGCTGCCGCCCGCGCCGCCGCCGCCGACTCCACCGCCGGCGCTCTGTCCGGCGGCGCCTCCAGTATTTTGGACGTCGGTGGTGGCGTCAGGCTTGCTGTCGCTGGCCGCCGCGTCCACCAGGATCGTCTCCGTGTGATCCTTACACCCCGGCGCGAAGACCGCGAAGACACCGCAAGAAAGCAGAAAGATCAGGCTGATTCGTTTCATCGGGCTCCTTGTCTTGTCTGATATAATGGACAGGCCGGATCGGCGTCAATTAGAAAAGACAAAGTCGTCAACATTCGAGAATTCCTTCGGCGCGTCGTGTCGCCGGGCGCCGCTGTCCGCCGGGGCGTTCTCTACGCGCTAGACGCTGCTAGATTCGCGGGCCATGTCCGAGGTCCAGTTCTCCGCGCCCCCCGGCTCGCGCATCGCCGTCCTTCCGGCGGCGCTGGCCGATCAGATCGCCGCCGGCGAGGTGGTCGAGCGTGCCGCCTCCGTGGTGAAGGAGCTGTGCGAGAACGCCCTGGACGCGGGCGCCCGGCGCATCGAGATCGAGATCGACGGCGGCGGGCGGCGCCTGATTCGCGTCACCGACGACGGCGGCGGGATGAGCGACCAGGAGGCGCGGCTGGCGCTGCGCCGCCACGCCACCTCGAAGATCAAGAGCGTCGACGATCTGTGGGGGCTGACCAGCTTCGGTTTTCGCGGGGAAGCGCTGCCGTCCATCGCCGCGGTCTCGCGCCTGTCGCTCTCCACGAAGCTGCCGGGCGCGACGGCGGGCTTTCGCCTGACCGTCGAGGCCGGGGTCGAGACCGACGCGCGCGAGGTCGGCATGCCCGACGGCACCCACGTCGAGGTGCGCGAGCTGTTCTACAACACGCCGGCGCGCCTGAAGTTTCAGAAGACCGAGTCGACGGAGGCGGCCAACGTCAGCGAGGCGGTGTTGCGGCTGGCGCTGGCCCACCCCGAGGTCCACTTTCGCCTGCGTGCCGCCGGGCGCACGGTGCTGGACCTGCCCGTCCACCGCGACCTCGGCGAGCGGGTGCGGGCGGCGCTGGCGCGCCGGGGCGTGGGCGCGCTGCACGAGGCCCGCGGCCAGGAGGGCGGTCACGACGTGCGCGCCTTTCTGGCGGCGCCCGAGGCCGCGGCCAGCACGGCCCGGTCGACGTTCCTGTTCGTGGGCCGCCGCTTCGTGCGCGATCGCTCGCTGTTGCACGCGCTGGCGCTGGGCTACGGCGAGCTGCTGGAGAAGGGCAAGTACCCGCTGGCCGCGCTCTTCCTCGACGTGCCGGGACAGGACCTCGACGTGAACGTCCACCCGCAGAAGCTGGAGGTTCGCTTCGCGCGCGCGGCCGAGGTGTACGCGGCCGTTCGCCACGTGATCGCCGCGGCGGTGGCGCGCGCGCCCTGGTTGCCGGCGCCCCGGGGGGCCGTGCGCGTCCAGACGCTGCCCCCGACGAACGCGGAAGGCGGCGGGGCGCGCGGACAGGGGCCAGCCGGGACCGGCCAGCTGCCCCTGTCGCGTGGCACGGGTTACGCCCCCTCGCTGGCGCGGTCGGGCGCCGGTCTGGCCGCGGACGGGGACAGGCGCGGCGCCGCGGCCGCACCGGCCCGGTCTTTTTCACTGGACGACGCGGTCAGCGCCGGCGGCGGCCGGTCCACCTCCATTGAAACAGACGACGTTTCAGCGGGGGGCGCGCCCCTCGCCGAAGCGGTGCCGCTCGAGCCGCCGGGGCTGACCCCTTACTTCCAGACGCTCAGCTACATCGGGCAGCTGGACCGCACCTATCTGGTCTGCGAGGCGCGGGGCGAGCTGGTGCTGGTCGATCAGCACGCGGCGCACGAGCGCGTCGCGTTCGAGCGCCTGCGGGCGGCGCACGGCAAGCGCGAGATCAGGCGGCAGCGCCTGCTGTTCCCCATCCCCATCGAGCTGGACGATCCCGTCGCCGCGGCCGCCGTCGACGACGCGGCGCTGGGCACGCTGGGATTCGAGGTGGAGCGCACCGGTGACCGCACAGTCATGCTGCGCGCCGTCCCCGAGGTGCTGAAGGACGCCGATCCGAAGCCCTTGCTGGCGGAGGTGCTGGGCCAGCTGGCGGCCGGGGAGACGACGGCCTCGTTCTCGCCGGCGCCGACGGCCCGCTTCGAGCACATCCTGGCCACCATGGCCTGCCACAGCGTCGTCCGCGCCGGCGACGTGCTCTCGCGGCCGCAGGCGCAGGCGTTGCTGCTGGACCTGGATCGCGTCGACCTGCGCATGCACTGCCCGCACGGGCGCCCCGTGTTGCTGCGCCTGGCCCTGGCCGAGATCGAGCGCCGCTTTGGGCGGACCTGAGGTGACGACAGGCGCAGCGACCGCGCGCCCGCGGGTGCTGGCCCTGGTGGGGCCCACGGCGTCGGGGAAGAGCGCGCTGGCGCTGGCGCTGTCCCGGCTGGTGCCCATCGAGATCGTCTCGTGCGACTCGCTGATGGTGTACGCGGGGATGGACATCGGCACCGGCAAGCCCACGGCCGCCGAGCGCGCCGAGGTGCCGCATCACCTGCTGGACGTGGTGACGCCCGCGGAGGCCTTTCACGCGGCGCGCTGGGCGGCGCTGGCGCGGGACGCGATCGACGGCGCGGCGGCGCGCGGCCGGCTGCCCGTGATCGTCGGTGGCACCGGCCTTTACCTGCGGGCGCTGCTGGGCGGGCTGTTCCAGGCGCCGCCTCCCGACGAGGACATCCGCCGCCGCCACCGCGACGAGGCCGAGCGCCAAGGGACGGCGGCGCTGCACGCGCGGCTGGCCGGCATCGATCCCCAGGCGGCCGCCCGCATCGAGACGCGCGATCTGGTGCGCATCAGCCGCGCCCTCGAGATCTTCGAGCAGACGGGGGAGACGATCACGACGCTGCACCGGCGGGCGGCGCCCCCGGCGGACGTCGACTGCCGGACCGTCGTGCTGGACCCGTCGCTCGATCAGCTGCGGCCGGCGATCGGCCGGCGGTTCGACGAGATGATGGCGGCCGGTCTGCTCGACGAGACACGCGCGTTGCGGGCCGCCTGGGGCGGCCAGGCCCGCCCCCTGCAGGCCCTCGGCTACAAGCAGATGGGCGACCTGCTCGACGGCATCCTGACCGAGGCGGTGGCCGTGTCCACCGCGAAGGCCGCCACGGTCGGGTACGCCCGGCGCCAGCGGACGTTCTTCCGGAAGTTCCCGGCGGCCTGGCGGGCCGCGGTCGTGCCCTCCGCCGCGGCGCTGCTCGCCTGGTGGCGCGAAGGGGCCCCGGTCCGGGCCTGACGTCGCTTACATGCAGACGCGGCCGGCTTCGCAGCTGGACGACGAGCGCGTGGCCAGGTACGCACCGACCCCGCCGCCAATGGCCACGGCGCCGACGATCGTCCAGAACCACCACTTCTTGTAGACGGGCTGGCCGTCGCGCGAGGTCGAGCTCGTCGAACCTGGCGCGGGCTGGCCCACCAGCGCGGGCGAGGCCGTCGCGGGCTCCGGCGCGGCCGGCAGCGGTGCCGGCGGGGGCGCCGGCACGGGAGCCTCATTCGCCAGCGAGGACTCCAGGTCCTGGATGTGCTGCTCGACGACGGGGCGGTTGGGGACGTGCGTCGCCTCGTTCAGGAAGCGCTTGTAGAACCGCAACGCCGCCGGCTTGTCGCCCATCAGGCGGTGGCACTGGGCGATGTTGTACAGGAAGCTGGCGTCGGCCTTGGCCAGGTAGCCCTGCTCGTACTGCTCCAGGGCTTCCTTGTACTTCTCCAGCTTGAAGAACGCCTCGCCCCGTTCGAAGTACTCGCGGGCCTGCGCCGCCGCCGCCTGCTCGGCGGGGGACAGGGTCTTCGCCGCCTTGCGGGTGGCTGGCGCGGCGGGGGCGGCTGTGCTCGCCAGGATCATCAGCGCGCCGACTGCCACCGCCGAGGCGAACGTCGTGAAACGCCCCGCACGATGTCGATTCATCCGTTGGCTTTCATAACAATTGCCTTGGGGATTGCAATTGCTGGGGCCGAGGACCTAAAAACGGAGGTCACATGAAGTTCTGGTCCCGGGCCGTCCTTCTTGGCGCTTGTGTCGCCGGCATCTTCGGATGTGACGACAAGCAGACCTACCTGAAGGTCAACGTCGCCGGCGCCACCGCGTTCACCAAGGTGACGCTGTCCCTGTCCGTCAGCGGGCAAGACACGAAGACCTTCCAGAACGTGACCTTCTCCCAGACGACCCTGCTGAAGGTCGGCCTGTCGGTCCCCGCCAGCCTGACCGGCACGGTCATGATCTCGGGCACGGCGTCGACCGGCACCTGCATCGTCGGCCTGGGCGGGCCGGTCTCCGCCGATGCGCACACGGCCGAGACCGGGGACGGTGTCCTGCTGACGATCGCCGCGGTCAGCGGCTGCCCGGGCATGGACGCCGGGACCGACGCGCGCGACGGCGGTGGCACGGGCGGAACCGGTGGCACCACGCTCCCCGGCACGGGCGGCCGGATCGGCACGGGCGGCACGGGCGGCACGGGCGCGATCGGCAGCGGTGGAGCGGGCGCGGCGGGCCACTCCGGCTCCGGCGGAGTGATCGGTTCGGGCGGCGTCATCGGCGGCACGGGCGGCAGGGGCGGCACCGGGACCGGCGGCATGATGGGCAGCGGCGGGATCGTGGGCAGCGGCGGGATCGTGGGCAGTGGCGGCGTCGGCACCGGCGGCCGCGGCACGGGCGGGGTGGGGACGGGCGGGCACGGCACGGGTGGCATGGGCAGCGGCGGGCGCGCGGGCGAGGGCGGCCACGGCGGCGGAGGCCATGCGGGCAGCGGCGGCGCCGGGGGCCATGGCGAAGGCGGCGCGGGAGGCAAGGGCGGCGAGCGCGGCGGTACCGGAGGGGGCGACACGGGCGGCGCGGGGGGCGAAAGCGGTAACGGGGGCATGTCCGGTCAGGGTGGCGGCGACACCGGCGGCGAGGGGGGCAGCGTCGTGCTTCGGGCGACGCCGGCCCGGCGGCGCGCGACTTCCCTGGCGGCGCGCTAGATTCACCAGATTCGCGAGCTTTGATTGACACCATCCATGGCAGACCCAGCCAAACGAACGGAACGAAACGAAACCACCCCCGGCACGGTGCTGGACTTCGAGCGCCCCATCGTCGACCTGGAGCGCAAGATCGACGACCTGATCCGGGTGGGACAGGGCAGCCTCGAGCTGCGGCCCCAGATCTCGGTGCTGGAGTCGCGGGCCCGCGACCTGCAGCGCGAGATCTTCGCGGATCTGTCGGCCTGGCAGAAGGTGCAGCTGTCGCGGCACCCCAACCGGCCGTACACGCTGGATTACATCGAGCTGCTGATCGAGGACTTCATCGAGCTGCACGGTGATCGCCGCTTCGCCGACGACCCCGCCATCGTCTCGGGGTTCGGGCTGTTCGAGGGCACGCCCGTGCTGGTCGTGGGGCAGCAGAAGGGGCGCAGCACGAAGGAGAAGGTGCTGCGCAACTTCGGGCAGCCCAAGCCCGAGGGCTACCGCAAGGCGCTACGAATGATGGAGCTGGCGGCGCGCATGCGGCGGCCCATCATCTGTCTGATTGACACCCAGGGGGCGTACCCGGGCGTCGACGCCGAGGAGCGCGGCCAGGCCGAGGCCATCGCCAAGAACCTGGAGGTGATGGCGGGCCTGCCCGTGCCGATCGTGTGCGCCGTCATCGGCGAAGGGGGCTCGGGCGGCGCGCTGGCGCTGGGCGTGGCCGATCGGATCCTGATGCTCGAGTACGCCACCTACTCGGTGATCTCGCCCGAGGGGTGCGCCTCCATCCTGTGGCGTGACGACTCGAAGAAGCCCGAGGCGGCCGAGGCGATGAAGATGACGGCCACCGATCTGCAGCGCCTGGGCATCGTCGACGAGATCGTGACCGAGGCCCCGGGGGGGGCCCACCGCGATCACCCTGCCACCGCGCGGAACCTGGCCGACGCCATCCGCAAGCACCTGGCCGAGCTGATCCTGCTGCCGCCCGACAAGCTGCGCGACGGCCGCTACGAGAAGTTCCGTCGCATGGGCGCCTTCGTCGAAGGCGGAGACATCTGACGGCGACCACCCTCGACGAGCAGCTGCGGCGCGAGGCGCTGCGGCTCTGCGATCGGTACGTCGAGGAGGTGGTGGTGGGGTTCGGCCTTTGCCCCTGGGCGGTGCCGGCGCTGCGGGGGGGCAGGGTGGCGCGGGCGGTGGTGACCGCGCCGTCACCCGCGCCCGATTCGTGCTTGCCGATCATCGATGAATGGGAGGCCGCGGCGCGCGTGTCGATCGGGCTGCTGGTCCTGCCGCGGTTCGCGGGCACGCGCGGGGCGTTCGACGGCTTCGCGGAGCGGGTGCGGCGGCAAGATCGGGCGCGGCGGGCGGGCGAGCCGGCCTTCATGGTCGCCGCGTTCCACCCCGACGGGCTGGCGACGTTCGCGGGGCGACATCAGCTGGTCTCGTTCCTGCGGCGGAGCCCCGATCCCTTGCTGCAGTTCGTGCGGGCCGACGCGCTGGCGGCCGTGAAGGTGGGGGGCGCCGACGTCTCCGACGGCGTGGCCGCGCACAATCACGCGGCGCTGAGCGTGCCCGGACAGACGGAGCGGTTCGCGGCCGTGATCCGGGCGCTGCGCGCCGACCGGGACGCGGCGTACGCCCGCCTGGGCGTCTAGCTCACCCGCACGTGCCCCAGCGGCTGCAGCCGCGCCTCCGGGGCCAGCTCGGGATAGGCGAGCACGGCCAGTTGCGGATGCTCCGTCTCGATCAGGCGACGCACGTAGCGGCGGATGTCGGCGCTGGTCAGGATCACGGGCGGCGTCGAGGCCGAGGGCGCGGGCGTGCCGGTCGTCTCCCCGACCGTTCGTCCCACGGCGGCGACGATCTCGCGCGACAGCTGCGGTTCCAGCGCCAAATAGCTGCCGCCCGCCGTCTTGTGGATCGCCTCGCGCACGGCGTCCTCGATCATCGGATCCAGCAGGAAGACGGGCACCACCCCGTCGGCCGTCGCGTACCGATGGGTGATGGCCCGTCTCAGCGCGCCGCGGGCGTGCTCGGTCAGCGCCACCGGGTCGCGCTCGTGCGGCGCCCAGTCGGCGAGCGCGCCCAGGATGTCCTTCAGGTTTCGCAGCGACACCCCCTCCTCGGCCAGGCGGCGCAGCACGTCCGTCAGCAAGGGCGGCGAGATCAGCTTGGGCACGACCTCGCGGACCAGCGCCGGGTGCGTGCGCTCCAGCCGATCGAGCAGGACTTGCGTCTCCTGGATCCCCAGCAGCTCGTGCCCGTGACGGCGCAGCAGCGCCACCAGCTCCGCGGCGATCGTCTCCTCGGCGCCCGCGTCGCTGGCGCTGCCGCGGGCCAGGGGCACCTCGTTCAGGCGCAGGACGTAGCCGTCGGGGGGAAGCGCGGCGGCGTTCACGCGCACGCGCACGCCGGGCACCGGCAGGCCCAGCTCGGCGAACAGACGCTCGCGCAGCGTCGCGCTCAGCCGCTCGCCGACGGCCGCGCCGTCGCCGCCGGGGGCCAGGCGTGCGCCGAGGGACTGGCCCAGCTCGACCGCCAGCGCCGTCATCAGCGGCGCCGGGCCCTCCGCGCGGCCGGTCGCCGTTGCCTCGCCGCGGCTCGGTTCGCCACCGGCGGCGGGCGCGGCGGCGTCGCGCCCGCGCAGCAGCGCGCGCCCGGCCAGCCCCAGCACCACGGCCAGCACGACGAACGGGAAGAATGGCAGGCCGGGCACCAGGGCCAGCAACCCCAGCAGCACCGCCGCGACGGCCACGGCCTTCGGCTGCGCCAGCACCTGCGCGGCGATCTCGCGGCCCAGGTTGCTGTCGCCGTCGTCCTCGGCCGCCACGCGCGTGACGATGATGCCCGCGGCCGTCGAGATGATCAGCGCCGGGATCTGGGCCACCAGGCCCTCGCCGATGGTCAGCACCGTGAACGTGCGCGCCGCCGACGCGACGTCCATGCCCCGCTGCAGGACGCCGATGGCCAGTCCCCCCAGCACGTTCACGCCCAGCACGATCAGGCCGGCCACCGCGTCGCCCTTCACGAACTTCATGGCGCCGTCCATCGCGCCGAACAGCTGCGACTCGCGCGTCAGCATGGCGCGGCGCCGGCGCGCCTCGCGGTGATCGATGTGGCCGGCCCGCAGCTCGGCGTCGATCGACATCTGCTTGCCGGGCATGGCGTCCAGCGTGAACCGCGCCGCCACCTCCGCCACCCGCTCGGCGCCCTTGGAGATGACCACGAACTGGATGATGGTCAGGATCAGGAAGATCACGGCGCCCACCACCAGGTTGCCCGCCACCACGAAGTTGCCGAAGGCGTGGATCACCTCGCCGGCGTCCGCGCGCAGCAGGATCAGGCGCGTGGCCGAGATCTCCAGCGCCAGGCGAAACAGCGTGGTCAGCAGCAGCAGCGTCGGGAACGTCGCGATCTTCAGCGCCTGGCCGACGTAGATCGACAGCAACAGCAGCGTGACGGCGATGGCGATGTTCACGCAGATCAGCAGATCCAGCAGGAACGTCGGCAGGGGCACGATCATCATGCCCACGATCGAGACCACCAGCGCCGCCAGCGCCAGGTCGGCGTGCCGCGCCAGCAACGTCCGCACGTCGCCCGCCCGCAGCAGCGCCCACATCCCCGGTGAGCCCTCCGGTGTCGCGCCCGAACGCCCCGTCGCCATCTCGCGTGGATAGACCGCGCCGATGGTCGTCGTCAAGCGCGGGGGACCGGCGTCGATCGCACGATCGACCGCCGCCAAGCGAATGAAGCGCGCCTTGGCCCCCCAGGATGTCGGGACATCAGTTCGTCAACGAACGCATCGGACCTGGTTCAGCGTCGAGAGCGGGTTCTGGTTGCTCTGGCCGTTGTAGAAGGCGACGTACCAGGCCTTCGTCGCATCGGAGGCCAGCAGCGAAGAGGTCCAGAAGGCCGAGGCCGGTGTCCCCGCGAAGATTGGGTCGATGAACGCGGTCGAACCGCGGTCGCTGACGGTGCGGTCGACGATCGTTTGCAGCTCCTTCAGGCTGGGCAGGCGGAACCCGGCGCCGAGGCCGCCGCAGTAGCTCTGAGCATCGGTCCACGTCATGGCGCCGGCGGCGTTCTGCTGCCACGTCAGCCCGGTGGACAGGTCGTTCACCAGCTGACCCGTCTGGACGTGGAAGCGGGCACCCGGCGCGTAGCAGCGCGCGGAGGTCACCATGGCGGTCCTGACACAGCGGACCTCGGCGATGTTGGTCGTGGTGCTCCCCTCGGAAGCCCCCGCATCGAAGTCGACCACCCAGTTGTTGCCCGGATTGCCCACGATGGGGTCGGAGGCCCAGTACCCACGGATGAACCCCGTCCGGGGGAAGCCGTCGAGCGCCGGCGAGGACTTCGTGAAGTCGATCAGCGACACAAGCTCGATGGTGGTGGGAAGGCGCCAGTCGGCGAACCCGCCCAGGCGATTGGACGCGCAGTATCCGACGGCCTGAGTCTCGGTGCACATCGTCTCCGGGTTCGCCAGGCAGCCCGTGCTGGCCGGCGGGTTCATCGGCGCGCTCTCCCACATCAGGCCGGTCACGTCGTCGATGACGATGCCGGCGACGCTGGTGTCATAGGCCGCGGGATTGGGAAGGGCGGCCGCCGCGGGGTTCGGCATGGTGAACCCGCACACCCCTCCGGTTCCCGGCGCGCCGCCCGACGCGCTCACCCCTCCTGTGCCGATCACGCCGCCTGACGCGACCACGCCCCCTGTGCCGACACCGCCGGAGCCCATCAGGCCGCCCAAGCCCATCACACCTCCGGTCGTGACGGCTCCGCCCGCGGCGGACAGGCCCCCGGTCGCGGCCACGCCTCCCGTCCCGGGCTTGCCTGCCGGGGCCCCGCCGGGCCCGCCCGCCAGCCCGGCCGTCCCGCCCGTGGCGGGCGTGCTCGCGCCCGCGGCGCCGAGCGGCGAGCCCCCGGTTCCCGGCTCGCCGCCGCCGGCAGCTTGCAAGTGACCACCCGAGCCGCTGCTGCCACCCGCGCCGTCCCGATCCCGTGAGCCTCCGCCGCCCCCGGCGCTGGCCGGGCCACCTCCGAAGCCGATTGCGCCGCCAGAGCCCGGACCCGTCACGCCGCCCGCGCCTCCGCCTGCGGCGCCGCCAGCACCCCCGTTCCCCTCCGGCGGCGACAGCGTCACGGTGACCGCCAGGCAACCGGGGGGCAAGCCCACCGGAGCCGTCGAGGCCGCCGCAATCTCCGCCCCTGAAGCGCTGCGCGCCGTGACGGTCAGGGCGACCATGGTCGACGCTCGATAGTCGGGCAGCATGATCTCCAGCGACTCGGTGGTCGCGAACGCGCGCTGTTGCGGGGCGACCGAGACCGTCCGCGGCGTTCCGGCCCCGAGGTCGACCTCGACGTCCAGCCTCTGCGCCTGCGCGGCCACCTGACCCAGCTTCATGGTCAGCATCACCGAGCCCTCCGCGCAGGGCCGCGTGGACGAGCACGCCGCGATGAAGAGGCCCGCGATCAGGCCGCCGAGCGCGGCCGTCGCGCGCAGCGTGAACCCTCCGCCGCCGTTCACGGCTGCCCCGGCAGGTTCACCCGGCCCAGTGAAGCGTTGGGCGCCCCCGCGGAGTGGCCGACGGTCAGCCAGAGGGTCAGGGCGGCGGCGGCGGCCACGCCCGCGCCGGCCACCCAGAACCAGGGCCGATGGTAGATGGGGCGTGGCGAGGCGGCGGAAGTGGAAGGTTCCTCGGCCGCGCGGGGCCGGGCGAGCAGCAGGGACGGTGACGCCCGCCCTTCGGTCGAAGCGAGGGCGGGCGGGGCCGGGGCCGCCTGACGCCGGACCGCAGGGCCGTCTGACGCCGCAAGGTCCATGGGGATCGGAAGCTCGACGTTCATTTGCTGACCCTCCGTGACGACGAAAGACTTCGCGACCAGGGTCGGGCCGCGTTCGCCGACCCTCGTCTCGATCCGATGGGGTCCCGGCTCGAGGTACAGCGGCTCCCCGAGCGGCGTCCGCCCGACCGTCGTGTCGTCCACGGAGACCGCGAGGCCGGCCCGCGGGCAAACGACGGCCACGCTGGCGATCTTGGGGCGCAGGACCTCCAGCCGGGCACGCGCCCCGGTGACCGCCTCGGGGGCGGCGTCAGCCGCGCCGGTCAGAAAGCGCTCGAACGCGCGGTAGGCAGCCGGGTTGCGGCCCAGCCTGAAGTTCGCCAGCCCGATGTCGAACTGGATCTTGGGACTGGGATAAAGGCGATACGCCTCCTCGAAGTCCGACAGCGCGCCGGCGTTGTCTCCCGCCGCCAGCCGCTGCGCGCCCTCCTCCAGCCGGGCGCGCGCGATCGACCTCGCAGCGTCCCCGTCGGCGAAGGCCGACGCCGTCGCCAGCGACGCGACCGTCACGATCAGCAGCGGAACCGCGGTCCGTGGAGGAGGTCGGCGAACGATGAAGCGCGTGCTGATGTGGGGCATGGGCTGCACAGGACCGCGGTGAAGCGGCCCACGGCGGTCGATGACACAGACGGGCGGTGGCCCGATTGTTCCCGGTCCGTCGATGTGGCCGCTTGCGACCGACGATGAACCTCCGCCTCGCGCGAGTCGCCGGTGCAGCGTCGACGCGCGTGAGCTCTCCGCGGCGTGGGGCCCGCCGCAGCCCCCGGCGACCAGCGCGCCGGACTGATCATGACTGCGGTTCTGCGCGCCTTCAGCCTCGGCACGAAGCGGTGCCAGGCGCGGTGGTGGATGAGCCAAGCCTCGGCGGCTACGTCCTCATCCCGGGCTGCAGTTGAAGTTCACGTGGTCATCCTCCAGCAGCGCGCGCAGCGCGGCCGCCGCGTCCGGGCCGGGACCGGCCAGGCGTTCCAGGACGGCGGCGTTGCGCTCGAGAGCGCGCTGGAGCTTGGCGCGCTGGTCCGCGTGGTCGCAGAAACAGGCGTTCGTGGTCATCTCGCGGAGGTCTCTGGCCATCAGCTGCGCAAAGGCGTCGCGAAAGCCGGCCGGGGCGGCATTCCAGGCGGTGACCAGCTGGCGCAGCGCCTTCGTTGCCTGCTCGGGTTGGTGGCAGCCCCCGTAGTCCGTCCGTGCGGAGATCCACACGCCCTCGTCGCCGCGAAGCCGTCGCAGCGCCAAGGCCAGCGCCCGTCCGCGTGGCCCCGCGGCTGCGACGATGCCGTCCCAGTTCAGGCCGCTGGCTCCGCCGCTGTCCATCATGTAGGCCTGACCGGCGGTGGTGCTGATCGTCGCCGAAGCCAGCTCGGGATCGGGTGGCGTCGCGTCCATGACCTCCTTCTCCAGCTGTGGCAGCAGCGCCAGCGAGTGAGCGATGAAGCGGCCCAGGTCCTCCGGCGAGCGACGGGCGCGCAGGAAGAGGCGCCGGTTCTCCCGCGCCAGGCTCCGTAGCGGTGTCGATACGGGCACGTCCGCGTAGACGCCGTCATCCGCCACCACGAAGGACTCTCGATCCGGCGGCGCCGCCACGCACTCGGCCTGCAGCGTCGCCACCTGGTCGGCGGTCAGGTCCTGGCGATCGGCGACGGCGCGGATGGTGCGTCGCGTGCGGACCAGCGCCCCCGCCGCCGATAGCTCGAAGCGCGCGGTGGTGTCCAGCCGGCAGGCATCGAAGCGGTCTTCGTGACGGTCGCCCAGGCCCGTCCACAGATGACGGAGCGTCGGACCGTCGTCGCGGAAGAACGAGACCACGGTTTGCGTGGTGAACAGGTCCTTGCCCGCCTGTCCCTTCGTGGCGGTGACGTCGACCCGTGACCAGCTGGCGCCGTACAGGTTGGCGGGAGCGACCTCGATCGTCCACGCGTCGGCGGACGGCAGCGGTTCTCGTTCGCTGCCCGTCAGCTCAGCCTCACCCTTGCGGACGCTGTCGCCGGCCTGGAGCGCCACGAGGATCCGTGGTCTGCCGGCGACGCCGGTGAACGGGACGACCGCCCCCATCAGCATCGACCAGCGCTCCACGCGGCAGGCCACGGGCGTGTCGGGAGCGACCCCGAGGGTGTGCCGGAGCTCGGCGTCGGGTGGACAGGTGGGCCTGCTCTGCGCGCGCGCGTCGGGGTGTGCCAGCAGGAACAGCAGACCCAGCCAGCCGCGCCACGTCACCCCTCAAGGATAGCCCGCTTCCGGGACCGCGGCCCCTGCCGCCGCTAGACCATCCAGCGGGGCAACTTCGTCCGCAACGTCGTGTCGACGCCCAGCACGCGGCCGGGCGGGGCGATGACGAACGTCAGCATGATCATCGCCATCAGCAGCGCGTTGCCGGGCGGGGCCAGCCCCTGGCCCGAGGCGGCCGTGATCGAGCCCAGCAGCAGCAAGCCCAGGAACGACGCCAGGCGGGTGGCCACGCCCAGCAGCAGGCACAGGCCGACGGCCAGCTCGCCCAGCGTGATCAGCGACCCGAAGATCTTGGGGTGATTGTGCGCGCTTTGAAGCATGGGCAGGAAGAAGTGGTACGCGCGGTGGGCGTCCAGCCACGTCTCGGTGGTGCGCATCAGCGCGCCGCCGTGAAACCACTCGCCCGTCATTTTTTGATACCCCTCGAGAAGCAGGATCGCGGCCGACAAGAAGCGCAGGGGAAGCAGGACCGCGAGCGGTACACGCTCGTTCATGCCGTCAGCGTAATCCGCCAAACCTCTGTTGGCGAATCCCAACACCTTCCAGCGCTCCGTCGCCAGCTCGGTTTGGGATTCCTCCCAGGGTGGGCGTCGCGTGCGTGGGTTAGGCTCGGCTTCGCCGAGCGGAGCCCGTCGCGGGAGGGTTGGGGAACCCTCCCAGGGTGGGCATGGAAATGCTAACTTCGGCCCCCGTGTCCGAGACCAAGCGACCGACCAGCGCCGCCGCGGAGGAGATCCTCGGCCTGTACTTCCCCGTTCTCGACCACGGCTTCGTGTCGCTGAACGACTACATGGGCACCGACGAGTGCATCGAGCGGGCCGCCCGCGTCAGCTACGGCTACGGCACGCGCAAGCAGAGCCAGACCCGGGGCCTGTTGCGCTATCTGCGCCGGCACAAGCACACCACGCCCAGCGAGATGGTGGAGCTGAAGTTTCACTGCTGCATGCCCATCTTCATCGCCCGCCAGTGGATCCGCCACCGCACCGCGAACGTGAACGAGTACAGCGGCCGGTACAGCCTGATCCCCATGCTGTTCTACACGCCCGAGGAGGCGCAGCTGCAGACCCAGAGCGCGCGCAACAACCAGGGCCGCAGCGGCACGTCGGTCGCCCCCGCCATCCACGCGGAGGCGGCGCGCCGCTGGGCTGACGGCCGCCGCCTGACGGTCGACAACTACGAGTGGCTGACCGGGCAAGAGGTGGCGCGCGAGCTGGCCCGCATCGATCTGCCGCTGTCCACCTACACGCAGTGGTACTGGAAGATCGACCTTCACAACCTGCTGCACTTCCTCACGCTGCGGGTGGACGCGCACGCGCAGTGGGAGATCCAGGAGTTCGGGCGCGTGATGGCGGGGATGTTGAAGCGCGTGGCCCCCCTGTCCTACGAGGCCTGGATCGACTACGACGTGTGCGGCGGCCACGTCTCGCGCATGGAGCTGGACGCCCTGCGGGCGCTGCTGGGCACCGACGGCCAGACCATCAAGCCGACGGGGAGCGCGCAGGATCGCGCCTCGCTGGCCGGGCACGGCCTGTCCGCGCGCGAGATCGACGAGCTGCTGGCGAAGCTGGCCCCCGCGCCCACGCCCGACTTCGAGCTGGACCTGTCGAAGGCGCAGCCCGCCGAGCACTTCGCGGCCCGCTTCGCCGCGGCCGTTCCCAGCGTCGACAAGAAGCCCAGCGAGCCGTCGGACGGCAAGTAGGGCAGCGGGGCAGCAGGCACCGGCGGTCTCGCAGCGCCGAAGCGGAGATGCGGCTCGCTTCGTTCGCTCTGACGTCACACCGGGCGGAGGGCCCGTTTCAGCATGGGGGGGAAGGCGGGGGGTAGGAGTCCACGCGGCCGTCCGTCCCGATGCGACGCCAGAGCGAACGAAGCGAGCGGGGCGCCCGCCGTCGTTCGTCCGCGCTCAGTACTTGTAGGTCACCTCGCCGGAGAAGTGGACGGCCATGTCGAACGTCCAGGTCGCGGTGGGCAGGTCACCCATCACCTCGACGTTGAACGTCGCGCTGTCGGTCTTCCACTGGTCCAGGATGTTGACCGGGTTCTGGCTGTCGATGCTCAGCGTCTTGCCGTTCGTTGCCCCGTCCGGCTTCTGGTAGTTGATCAGCTCGGTGACCGTCGTGCTGCCCTTGGGGGTCATCGTGACGCGCAGGCCGTGCAGGAACGAGAAGTCCTTGATGCCGTCCTTCGCGATGAAGTCGACCTTCACGGCCTTCACCGTCGAGGTCAGATCCTTCGGCAGGTTCAGGTCGGGCAGCGACTGATTGAAGCTGACCTTGGTCGAGGTCTCGCCGCTGGTGCTGGAGCCGCCCGAGAGGAACGCGGCGGCGCCGGCCGGCACGCCCGGGATCGAGATGCCGTGCTGGGTGACCTCGACGTCCGGCACGTCCGCCTGGGCCGAGATCGAGCAGCCGCCAGCGGCCGTGCCCAGCAGGGCGGCGAAGGCGACGGCCAGGAAACCGCGGGAACCGATGAACGACGACGAATTCTTCATGACCGACCTCGACCTCACCAGATGTAGAAGATGAATCCCAGCTTCGCGGAAGGCGTCACGACCCGAACCGTCGGGTCCTGGGCGAACGAGACCGTCGTGCTCGAGGTGCCGGTGCTGCTGGCGATCTGCTCGTTCACGTTGTGGACGGTGGCGCGGATGTAGCTCATCCCGCCGTGCAGGAAGAAAACGACCCGGCGCGTGCCGAAATCCAGGCCCAGGTGGGCGTTGACGTAGTCGTAGCCGACGGACTGCAGGATGGCGCTGTCGTGGAAGCCGGCGCCGGCGATGCTGCGCGCGATGCCGTTCGCGTTGCCGTTGAAGTAGTGGCCCGCCTCGAGGGTGCCCGAGGGCCCCGCGCCGAAGGGCAGCAGGGTGACGCCGGCGCGCACGCCCTTGCTGATCATGTTGTAGCTGAGGCCCGCCTCGCCGCGCACCCACGAGAACGGACGGAACACGGCCGAGCCGGTGGCGCCGTCGGGGACGCCCGCGCCCACCATCAGGCCCAGGACGGGCAGGGGGTGCTCCACCTTCTGCTCCAGGGGAGCCGGGGACGCCTGGACCGCGACCTGCTCGTCGGGCTGGGCGGCGGTGGCGGCCTGCGCCGTCACGCCGGCGAGCAGCGCGGCAGCGAAGGCGATCCGAGAGAGAGAGTTCTTGCCCACGAGAAGGTCATCGCCAATTTACTTCGTATTCTTGAGTACTATTTTATATGTTGGTAATCGCCTCCAGGAACAGCTGTGGTTTCGAGCACTTGTCGGGTGCAGGCAGATGTCGCGGCCCCCGGGGCGCCGACTTAGACTGACCGGGATGTCACGCTTTCTTCGCCTTCCGGGCGGTGTCCCAGGGGCCGGTCTCGTGCCCCTCTCGATGGTCGCCGTGGCGGTCGGCGTTGCGGTTCTGGGGGGCCTGGCCCAGCCGCGGGAGGCCGGGGCATCCGAGCTGGAGCCGAACGGTCAGACGGTGCCGCAGCTCCCCTCCCAGACCGAGCTGACCGCCGCCGCCAACGTGATGTCCGAGGTGCACCTCGATCGCCTGATCATCTCGCGGGGCGAGATGCTGGAGTCGCTGCTGGACGCCCACGTCGCGCCGGCCGGGTTCTTCCCGCTTTGCGACATCACGGCGCAGCTGGTGCTGCGGGGCGGAACCTGCGCCGTCGATCTCGGCTGGTACAACGTGCTGCCCATGCAGGCCCTGCCGCCGCCGCCGGAGCAGATCTACAGCCTGGTCCCCGCGCCCGATCCGGCCACCATGCCCCGTCCCAGCTACACGCCCGGCGTCGGGGTCCAGAACCCCATCGCCACGCTGGCGTCGATCCGCAAGGACAGCCGCTACCAGGGCGGGCTGATCGGGTTCGCCATGATGGGCAACGACAAGAACACGCCCGCCGTGTGCACGCAGACGCACTTCACGACGCCCGCCTTCAACGCGCTGTGCACGGCGCCCGGCTGCGTGAACCAGCCATGGCTGCCGGCGCTGATGTACCAGTCGACCGCGATGAAAGACGCCTACTACTTCCTGTTCGAGGAGTTTCCCACCACGCCCACCGACTTCGGGAACGACGGCGACTTCAACGACCAGGTGTTTCTGGTCACGGGCGTGACCTGCGACGGCGGCGAGCAGCCCTGCGATACCGGCCAGCCGGGCGTGTGCCAGGCGGGCACCACCCGGTGCGGCAAGATGGGGGCCTTGTCCTGCGTGGCGAACGTCGCGCCCAGCGCCGACGTCTGCGACGGCCTGGACAACGACTGCGACGGCGTCGTGGATCCGGACCCCACCGCCTGCCCGAACCCGGCGCAGCTGTGCGATCGCGGTCGCTGCGTCGATCGCTGCGACGCCGTGACCAACCCGTGCCGGGCCGGGCTGGTCTGCGAGGCGGGGCTTTGCAAGACCTCCAGCTGCGCAGGCGTGGCCTGCGCGCCTGGGCAACGCTGCGTCCAGGGTGCCTGCCAGGACGGCTGTTCGCTGGGCGGGCTGACGGTGTCGTGCCCTGACCATCAGGTGTGTCGCGCCGGGCGATGCGTGGACCCTTGCGCCGGCGTCACCTGCGCAGGGGGGCAGGTGTGCGAGCACGGTCAGTGCTTGGCGCCCTGTGGCTGTCGCGGCTGCCCCGCGGGACAGGCCTGCGGGCTGGATGGCACGTGCGTCGATGACGGCTGTCAGAACACGACCTGTGGCGCGGGCATGTTCTGCGCGCGCGGCATCTGCCGCGACCCCTGTTACCTGGCGCTGTGCCCCGATACGGAATACTGCTCGATGGGCCAGTGCGTGCCCGCCGCGGTGACGACGCCGACGGGCGGCGCGCCGGGCCTGCCCGGCCTCGGCAGCGGCGGCGCCGGTGGAGTGGGGGGCGCGCCGGGCCAGGACGCCGCCGTGGGGGCCGACGCCGCCGACGGTGGCGGCGCGCCCGGCTCGATCTCGTCGTGCGCGTGCGGGGTCGCCGAACGACCGGCGCCAGGGCCGTTCGCGCTGGCCGCGCTGGGCGTTTCGTTGCTGCTGCGCCGCCGCCGCCGCTGAGCCGCAGCCGGGAATCGACCTCAGGGGGTCGAACCCGCTGTCCTCTTCAGTTGGTGGGGGTGGGCGTGGGCTCGGGCACCGCCAGCGACGCCGCCTCGTTGGTGCCGGACGGGATGGGCAGGGGTGGCGGCGCTCCCGGCGCCAGCGCCCCCAGCGAGGACGGCAACGAGGACGGCAACTGGGACGGATCGAACGCCGCGGCGGGCAGCGGCGCGGCCGCCGGATCGACGGGCGGCGCCGCCGCGGCGGCGACGACCGGGACGGGCGCGCTGGGCGCCGGCGCCGCGGCCAGCATGGGGCCGGCGGCCGCGGGCGCGCCGGGCGTCTTTGCCGCCGGCGGCTTCGGCTTGCGGCTGACCATCCAGTCCGCCACCCGCGCCACGTCTCCGAAGCGGGTCAGCTTCCCCTCGTTCGAGAGAAAGGACATGTAGCAGGTGTGGCCGTCGATCTTCGCGGCCAGCACCAGGCAATATCGTGCCTCGTCGTTGTAGCCGGTCTTGCCGCCCAGCACCTGCACGTTGTTGCGGATCGCGGGACGGTAGGTGTTGTTGTAGACGATGGGCGGCCGGCCCACCGGGTGCGCCTCGTACTGCACGCGCTCGACGATGGGGCCCAGGATGGGGTTCTGGATCACCGCGCGCAGCAGCGCGATCGTCTCGCGCGGGGTGGAGACGTTCTCGGTCGACAGCCCCGTGGGATCATGAAAGCGGGTGTGCTTGAGGCCCAGCGACTTCGCCTTCGCCGTCATCTCGGCCGCCAGCTGCGTGGGGCCCAGCTTGACGGCCCGGCCCAGCGTGGGGATGGCCCGGTTGTCCGAGCCCATCAGCGCCGCGTGGAGCAGATCGCGGTTCGACAGCGTCATCCCCTCGAGCAGGCGCGAGCGCGCGCCCCCGCGCGCCACCTCGACGTCGGCCTTGGTGATCGTCGACAGCCCGTCCAGGTCGATGCCGTGGTCGGCCACCACCAGCGTGGCGGCCAGCTTCGAGATCGAGGCGATGGGCCGCTCTTGATCCGGGTTGCGGGCGTAGAGCTCATGTCCCTGGTCATCCAGCACCACGGCGCCCAGCGCCTGGATGTTCGGCAGCCCACCCTTGGTGGCCGCCACGTGCCGCTCCAGGAAGACGGCCTTCTTCTTGGCCGCCGGGTGCTTGCCGGACGTCCTCTTGATCGTCTTCGACGCCCGGTGCGCCGCGGCCGCCCGCGACGAGGTCGGGTTCACCAGCGCCAGGGGTCCCACCAGCGCCGCGGAGAGAGCCAGGACTGCAGCTGATCTTCGAAGTTTTGCCGATGGGAACGACGACAGCACGGCCCGCAAGGTTACTTCCGCCAGCGGGTCTTCGCCAGAGAAACGCCCAGCATCAGCGCGATCATGGCCGCCAGCCCGATGGTCGCCTGCACCATGTCGAGGCGGCCATAAAGCCCTAGCTTGTGCGCGATCAGGCCATAGCAGAGGTCGACGTGAATCCAGTACACCAGCAAGGACGTTCGTCCGAACTGGCGCGTGACCGAGAACCGCTTGCCCACCGTCTCGACTGCCACCCACCCCAGAAACGCCAGGATCAGGTTCATGCCCAGCCGGTAGAAGAACGAGCCCGGCCCCATCTGCTGCACCAGCTCGCTGGGGTAGCGGATGATGCGAGGGTCGACGGCCCGGATGCCGTCGACGATGCCGATCAGGGCCAGGCCGGCGAGCCCGGTCGCCACGAACACCAGGGCCTGTCGCCGGCGATCGCGCGCCGCGCCGCGCACCCACAGGTGACCCACCACCACGCCGGCCAGCGGCCAGGCCGCCCAGGGAAACAGCGGGAACCAGGACATCGGCCGCTGTCCGCCGATGTAGGCGGACAGCATCGTGGGGATGAAGGCGGGGAAGTGGGCGGGGCCGATCACGGGGCCCAGCGCCACGAACAGCAGCGCGGCGATCGTGGTGGGCAGCCAGGCGGGACGGCCGCCGCGGGGCGCCGCGATCAGCGGCACGACCAGCATGCTGGCGCCGATGCAGTTCAGGATGTCGATGCGGAACAGGTCCTGCCAGTAGGCGGGCAGGTCGTACCAGGCCGCGCTCATGTGGCCGAGGAGGTACTCCTGCAAGCGAAACAGATAGGCGAGCCCCAGCACCTCGAGGCCGCGCTTCATCACCGGGCGCACCAGCGCCCTGCGGTCGGTCACGCCCTTCGCCAGCTGCGCCTCGAAGCGCAGCGCGATCGAGACCCCCACCAGCATCAGGAACAGGCGCGAGGGGATGCCGCCCACGAAGCGCGTCCACTGATAGGCCGAGGTCAGCTTCGCGGGCGAGCTGACCCACGCATCGTAAAGATGCGTCTGGATCATCAGCAGCACGGCGGCGCCCCGCAACCAGTCGACGACCTCGAAGCGAGCGGGCTTCCCCGGCGCACGCGGCGGGGAAACGGGCGGTTCGGCTGAGCTCACGCGGCCCCATCTTTATCACGGGTCTGGACGCGCTATACGTAGGCGATGGCTCCCCGGGAGATTGCGCTCGCCTATTCGGTCGACGCCGACGACGCGTTCATGTTCCACGCGCTGCGGGTGGGGCGGGTCGGGGCGCCGGACCTGGTCTTCTCACACCGGCGGGGTGACACGGCGGCGCTGAACCGCATGGCCATCGCCGGCCAGGCGGACGTGGTGGCGATCTCGGCGGGGGCGTACCCGCTGTGCGCGGCGGACTACCTGCTGCTGCCCCACGGCGCCTCGGTGGGGCGCGGGTTCGGGCCGGTGGTGGTGTCGCGGACGCCGCAGCGGCCCGCCGACCTGGCGGGGAAGCGCGTCGGCATCCCGGGCCTGACCACCACGGCCTGGATGGTGCTGCGCCTCATCGAGCCGCGCGCGGTGCCGGTGGAGATCCCCATCGCCCCGTTCGGCCGCATCTTCGACGCCGTGACCAGCGGCGAGGTGGACGCGGCGCTGGTCATCCACGAGGGGCGGTTGCTTTACCCGCAGCGGGGCCTGCAGCTGGTCGTCGATCTGGGCGTCTGGTGGGAGCAGAACGTGGCGCTGCCGCTGCCGCTGGGCGTGAACGTGATCCGGCGGGCGCTGGGGCCCGCGCTGGTGCGGCGGGTCTCGCAGCTGCTGCGCGAGAGCATCCGCTATGCGCTCGGCCACCGCGACGAGCTGATCGCCGTGCTGACGGCGGAGGACCGGGGCGAGAAGGCGCTCGCCGATCCGGCGCTGGTCGATCACTACCTGTCGCTGTACGCGAACGCCGACACCGCCGAGATGCCCGACGACGCCCGCCGCGGCGTCGAGGCGCTGTTCACGCGCGCGCGGGCGGCCGGTCTGATGCCCGCGGGCGCGAACGAAGACGCCCTGGCCTGGGCGCCCTAGCGTCGTTTCGCCGTCCCGCGGGGCGCCGCTGCTTGCCCCGCGGTCACCAGCCACGCCTGCACGACGGCGCACGCGGCGCGCGTGGCCGCGCCGGCGTTGGCGCGCCATTCGCGGTGGGCCTGGGGCCCGACGCGATTGGCGACGCCCAGCACGGCGCCGAAGGGAAGCGCGGCGCGCGCGGCGGCGCGCGCCACCGCGAACGCCTCCAGGTTCTCCAGGGCGGCGCCGGTGGCGGCCAGGCGAGTGGCCAGCGCTCGCCGGCTGGTGATGCCCAGCGTGGTGGCCACGTCGGCCAGCGGCGTGCGCGGGCCGACGCGTAGCTCCCGGCGAAGCCGCGCGTCGGTCGTCAGCTGGTGCTGCATGGGACCGGGCAGGTAGGCCTCGCCGCGCAGCACGGCGGTCGGCGCCAGCGACAGCCGGCGTGCCACCGCGCAGCCGCCGGTGGGCGGCGCGTCGCCGTAGCGGCCGGCGGTCCCGACGAACAGCACCAGCCGCGGTTCCACCTGCGCGATCGCCTGCGCGGCGCCCGCCGCCGCGTCGACGGCGCCGATGCCCGCCGGCCGACAGATCACGCCGGCCCGTAGCGCGCGCTGCGCGGGCGCGCCCAGCCAGTCCAGCAGCGGGGACAGCTCCGGCGCGAACGCCGACAAGATCAGGACGGGGGCCTCGCGCGCGCGCGCCATGGTGGCGCGAGATTATGGGGACCGGTCGCGACGTCAACCGCCGGGTTGGCCCCCGCGGAACGACCGGCCGGGGCGTGTTAGTCTGCCGGCTTCGTTTCACGTTCATCCGAACGACGCCGGGACGGGCGAGTCGGCTCGCCCGTCCCGGCGCCGCGATCGATTGAGAGGAGACATGAGCATCGTTGGAAAGAAGGCCCCGCACTTCACGGCCGAAGGGGTGGGCGGCGACGGAACGTTCCGCACCATCTCGCTCGGCGACTACCGGGGGACGTATCTGGTCCTCTTCTTCTACCCGGCCGATTTCACGTTCATCTGCCCCACCGAGATCCAGGAGTTCTCGAAGCGCGCCGCCGAGTTCAAGGCCGCCAACTGCGAGATCCTGGGCGTCTCGACCGACTCGAAGCACTCGCACAAGGCCTGGATCACGGGCGGCCTCGGCAAGCTGAACCATCCGTTGCTGGCCGACTTCACCAAGACGATCACCCGCGACTACGACGCCCTGTGGGACGCGGATGGCACCGCCCTGCGCGCGACGTTCATCATCGACGACAAGGGCATCGTGCAGCACGCCTCGTACAACGCCGACATGCTGGGCCGCTCGGTCAGCGAGACGCTGCGCATGGTGCAGGCGCTGCAGACGGGCGAGCGCTGCCCCGTGGAATGGAAACCGGGACAGAAGACGCTGGGCAAGCCGGCGTGACGCCCGCGGGGCGCGGCCGGCATCGTTCGCGCCCCGCCGCGCTGGCCGGGCTGGTGACGGCGGGCCTGGTCGCCGGCTGCGCCCAGTCGGTGCCGCCGGCCGCCCAGCTCATCACCCTCTACGATCTGATCCCGGCCGCGGCGAGCGGCGGCGTCGTGGCCAGCACGCCCACCTTCGCGGGATTTCCGGCCGCGAAGTGGATCACGCCCGCCGACGACGGCAGCGCCGCGCTGACGCCGTTCCAGGGGTTCATCGACGGCCAGACGGCCGTCTGGGCCACCACCGAGCTGTGGGTCGACTTCGAAGAGGTCTGGGCGCAGCCCCTTTACCGGGCCACGAAGGGCGGGGTGCTGCTGGCGCCCCCGCCGATCGAGCCGCCCTGGGTGTTCAGCATCGGGCCGCGCAGCCAGTTCTACAGCCCGTTCTGGAACGTCTACGGCTTCGAGGTCCCCGACGACGTCGACGTGAACACCATCCTGGACACGCGCGCCGTGATCGAGCTGGCGAACAGCCGCGGCGGGTTCACGTCGCTGGGGCGGCGCATCTCCTCGCTGGCGCCGCACAGCGTGGCCGGCGCGCCGGCGTTCCCCGCGGCCACGTACATCGACGATCTGGCCACCTGGTACGGCTCGGCGAACCACCGCTTCGTCGACTTCGGGGACGGCGGTTTCGCCGAGGACGAGGCGGCCGTGGTGACGGAGACGCCGCTGTTCGTGTTCGCGTCCCGGGACGCGGGCGGTGTCTTCCGTCCGCTGGGCTATCCCTGGGTCGGGGGGACGCGCCCGCTGTTCTCGGGCACGCCCTCGCTGTCCAACCCGATAGCCGGCTCGTCGGACTCGCTGCCCGCGGCGGTGGCGGTGCGTCCCAGCTTCGGGGGGCTGTGGCGTATCCACTGGGTCGTTCCGTTCACGCCGATCCCGGGCGCCGACGGGCGCATCACCGACTGTGTGCCGAGCGGTCCCTGCCTGACGCTGGACGGACAGACCGGCGTCGAGAGCCTGGGCCCGGATCGCGTCTTCGCCAGCGAGATCCTGATGGCCGCGCCCCTGCTGCAGCTGGGCAACGAGCCGTTCACCGCGAACGGGGGCTACCTGATGGGGCCGGGCCAGGAGCAGACACCGTGACAGGCGGCTCGAGACGAGGGGCAATCCTGGTCGGGCTGGGCGCCCTGCTGGTGGCGACCGCCGCGCGCGCGCAGGAGCCGCCAGTCGTGCCGGCGGCGCCGCTGCCTCCGCCGGACCAGTCGTCGCCCGGCACGCCGGACCCGGAGGACCTGGTCGACGCGGGCAACGACAGCCCCGGCTACACGCCGCCCGCGCCGGCGCCGGCCGAGTCCGCGCTGCACATCGACGGCTACGTGGACGTCGGGTTCGCGAAGGCGCAGGGCAACGGCACCAGCTTCCCCAGGCAGGACAGCGCCGTCCCCGCCGACTACGGCGTCGACACGTTCGCCCCCGCCGTCAACTCGCGCGGCGACGTGGCCTCGACCGACCCGGGCGACGGTCGGTTCCTGAACGGCTTCTTGCCCCGCAGCGCGGGCATCGGCGGCAACGCCTCTTTCCTGCTGAACACGCTGGATCTGGATCTGCGCTACCAGCGGCCCGGCGCGCCCCTGATGATCTTCTCGCGCGTGCAATTCCTGCCGCGGCTGTCCCCCTCCGGCGATGCTGGCCGCTTCCTGGTCGAGCAGGCGTTCGGCCGCCTGATGCCGTTCGACACGCAAGAGCTGGCGATCTCCGTCGGGAAGTTCGACTCCGTGTTCGGCATCGAGTACCTGGACAACCAGGCGCCCATCCGCACCGGCGTCACGCCGTCGCTGGCCGCCCGCTACACCACCGGCCAGTCGATCGGCGCCAAGATCTTCTATCGCCTGCAGCTGGGCGCCATCGGCTCGGCGGTGTCCCTGAACGCCGCGGCCACCAACAGCGGCAACATGGTCGAGTCGCTGCAGGCCCCCGACGCCAGCGTGGCGGGCGGTCCGGTCGTGTCGGCGCGCCTGGGCTACGAGCTGAACCTGCGCCCGTTCCAGCTGAAGCTGGGGGGCAGCGCGCTGCACGGACCACGCAACGATCAGCGCGATCGCAAGGCGATGCAGAGGATGGAGGGCGGCGACCTGCGCCTGTACGTGGCGGGGGTAGCGCTGACGGGCGAGTACGTGCGCGTCGACGAGGACGAGGGCACCGGGCCCAAGCTGACCAACCTGGGCACGTTCCCGCTGGCGTCGGGCTTTCATGCGCGCGCGCTGTGGGGGCAGCTGGCGTACGCGCTGTCGATCGACAGCGCGTCGCTGCAGAAGGTGACGCCGTACGTGCGCTACGAGTGGCGCCACGCCTGGTTCGACGGCTTCGTGCCGATCACCGTGGACCGCCTGGTGGGCGGCCTGCGCCTGGATCTATGGGACGTCCTCAGCATCAAGGGTGAGGTCCTGATCAACCGCGAACGGGCAGGGGCGCCCAACGTCCCCAACAACGTCTACACGTCCTCGGTGGTGTACCAATGGTGAGAGCTTCGCTGGTGGTTTCGTGCGCGCTGGTGCTGGGGGCCGCGTTCATCAATGACTCCGTCTCCGTGGCCCTGGCCGCGGGGCCCGGCAACGCCAGCGCGGCGCCCGCCACGGCATCGCGGCCCTGGCCGGCCGAGGAGATGCCGCTGCCGCTGGCCGTGCGCACGCCGCAGGATCTGGCGGTGAAGGCCGTCGCCGAGCGGCAGTATCTGATCTTCAATCTGCTGGCCGGCGGCAAGATGGCCTACGACAGCGGCAACTTCGCGGCCGCCGCGGCGAAGTGGGAGACGCTGCTGCGGATCCCCCGGCTGGACCCCGAGATCGAGCGCGTGATGCGTCCGCTGGCCGACGACGCCCGCGCCCGCGCCGGTGGCTCGGCCTCGCCGCCGGGCCCCGTGCCGCCGGTCGCCGAGGAGGAGCCCGCCGGGGCAGGAGCCAGCGAGCCCGCGTCCAGCTTGCCGGCGCGCGCCCCCGCCGTGCCGGTCAGCGGCACGATCTCGGGCGGCGGGAACCTGGGCCCCGGCGGCACGGTCATCTGGCTGAAGCGCGCCGACGGCCGCACGCCACGCCCGGCGCCGGCGCGCGGCAAGGTCATCACCCAGCGCAACAAGACCTTCCTACCGCACGTGCTGGCGGTCCCGGTGGGCACCACGGTCGACTTCCGGAACGAGGACGACATCTTCCACAACGTGTTCTCGCTGTCGCGCCCGAACGACTTCGACACGGGGCTGTACCGGCAGGGGGCGTCGTACACGCAGACCTTCCGCAAGGCCGGCATGGTGCAGATCCTGTGCAACATCCACGCGTCGATGCTGGGCTACGTCTACGTGGTGGACTCGCCGTACTACGCCCAGGCCGAGGCGAACGGCGCCTTCAAGATCAAGAACGTGCCGCCCGGCGAATACGACCTCGAGACCTGGAACGAGGCCAGCCTTCACCCCACCAAGCAGCGGCTGACCGTGGGGGCCGACGGGGTGCGCGGCCTGGTCGTGAAGGTCTCGGGCGACCGGGCAGCGCCCACGACCCTGCCCGACAAATCGGGCAAGCCCCGTCAGGCGCACCTGGGGTACTGACCCGCTCCGCGCGCGTCGGGCCGCCTCAGACGTGCCGCGCGTCCGTCGCGTCCAGCCACGCGATGGCGTCGCCCGCCGCGCTCTCCAGCTCGTCCAGCTTTCCCGGGAACAGGTGCGTCGCCCCCTCGACGATGGCCAGCCGCTTCGGCTCGTCCAGCTTGCCGAACAGCCCCTCGATGTCCGCGCGATCGCCGTACTCGTCGTTCGCTCCCTGGATGACGGCCAGCGGCTTTCCCCCGCGCGCCCCCTCGAGGAACGACAGATCGAACATCCGCACGGCCAGGCCCACGCCGAGCAGCCGCGACACGCGGGGGTCGCGAATGCCGGTCACCAGGCCGACGCGCGCGCCGAACGAGAAGCCGGCCATCCACAGGGGAAGGTCCGGGTGGCGGGCCGCCATGAAATCCAGCGCCGCCTGCGCGTCCTCGCACTCGGCCACGCCCTCGCCGTAGCTGCCCGTCGAGCGGCCCACGCCCCGAAAATTGAAGCGCAGCACCGCGGTGCCGCGATCGTGCAGCGCCTTCGCCACGCGGTAGACGACGTTGTTGTTCATGGTCCCGCCCGCCTGGGGGTGGGGGTGGCAAACGACGGCCACCCGGCGCGGGGCGGGCGGCTCCTTCAGCAGCGCCTCGAGGCGTCCGTGAGAGACGGGCAGGTCCAGCCGGCCCGAGGGCGCGATCACGACGTCGGGCGGCGCGGTGGGTGGTGTCGAATCGTGCGGCACGGACCGAAGACTATCAGCTTCGAGCGGCGCCGAACGTGAGGCTATTTCGACGCCAGGGGACTAGATTGGCTGTACGGAGAAACGAATGACGGAGCGAGCGGCGGATGCGACGGCGTTGTTGGCGGCGAACGAGGCTTTCTACCGGGCCTTTCTGGGGGGCGATCTCGCCCAGATGGAGGAGCTGTGGTCCGGCACGGCGGCCGTCGGGTGCATCCACCCCGGCTGGACGGCCCTGCGGGGGCGCGAGGCGGTGCTGGCCAGCTGGCGATCGATCCTGGGTGGCGGTCGGGCGCCGCGGGTCGTGTGCGCGCACGCCACCGCTCACGTCCTGGGCGAGGCGGGCTTCGTGCTGTGCGAGGAGCGGGTGGGCGCCGCTGTGCTGATCGCCACGAACGTCTTCGCGCTGGAGCGAGGCGTGTGGAAGATGGTCCACCACCACGCCTCGCCGATCGCGCAGGAGGCGTTCGTCGTCGTGCCGAACCGGCAGGACGACGCCTCGGTGAACTGAGCCGGCCAGCTCACGCGTTTCCGCGCGCCGGGGGCGGGGGCTGATCGGTCAGCGCCCCACAGTCGGCCACCACGACCGTCACGTTGTCCGGGCCGCCGGCCGCCAGCGCGGCGTCGATCAAGGCCTGCGAGGCGTCCGCCACCGTGCCCCTCGACAGTATGGCGGCGATCGTCGGCTCCGGAACGGCGCCATGCAGACCGTCCGAACAGAGCAGGACGCGGTCCCGCTCCCGCACCTCGATGTCGGTGATGACGGGATTGACGTTGGTCTTCGTCCCCAGCGCCTGCGCCAGCACATGCCGGAACGGGAACTGCTCGACCTGATCTTGTTTCAAGGCGCCCGAGGCGACCAGGTCGGCGACCAGCGTCTGGTCGCGGGTCAGCGGCATCAGCTTGCCGTCGCGCAGCAGGTAAGCGCGCGAGTCACCCACCTGCGCGATCGCCAGACGTTCGGGCGAGACGAGCGCCGCCGTGCAGGTGGTGCCCATGCCCCGCTCCTCGGGGTGGGCGTTCGCCTCGTTCAGGATGACCCTGTTCGCCTGCAGCACCGCGCGCTTCAACGAATGCGTGGGGGCGCGGCCGACGTTGTCGCCCTCGGCCTCCAGGTCCCGCTTGATCGAGGCCGCCGCCAGGTGCGCGGCCACGTCGCCGGCCGCGGGGCCGCCCATGCCGTCGCAAACCAGCATCAGCACCCCCGGACGGGCCACCCAGACGTCGGTGCTGATGCAGGGTCGCTCGATCCGGCCCGATTCGAGATCGGCGATGACGAACGTGTCCTGGTTCTGGTCTCGCTGCGAGCCCGTGTCCGTGCCGCCGCAGACCGTGAACATGCGGTGCGGTCGGACCTCCGGTAGCTCGTCCGCGTTCTCCGAAGGGGAAGGCTGTGTCGCGCCCATGACCACCCAATCTAAGGCGGTTCGCCAGCGAGGCGAGGGGCGGTTCGAATCCGTAACGTTTGCGCCCGCTGGCCCCGTTCAGGCGCGGGGAGCGGCCAGTCGGCGTGCGGCGGCTCGGGCCAGGCCTGCCACCTTCTGGGCCGCCGAACTGGGCCCTTCGAAGTGCAGACCAGCCCTGCCCATGGGGCGGCGCGCGTCCACGACCGTCACCGACAGCTGCGGCTGGCCGGGCAGCTGGGTGAAGGTCAGCAGGCCGCGCTGGCCCAGGTCGAAGTTCGGGATGGCCTCGATGGAGGCGCCTCCCCGCGACACGTCGAGCACCCGGACGTCCAGGTCGCGGCCCGCGTCAGAGACGTAGCGGGCGTGCCAGTCGACCGGGTAACGGGGGAACTGCCGCATGTACGTGCCCAGGGGGACCGGCAGCGCAGGCTCCTCGCCGGCTTCGTCGCGGGCCGGGCGACCTGGCAGACAGCAGCGGGGCGAGACGGCGGGCCGCGCGCCCGGCACGCAGTGGGGGGCCTCGAACTCGTTGATGTCGATCATCAGCAACTCGGCCATCGCGTGCATCGCCCGCACGTTCCTGTCGACGCCTGTCCCCATCAGCAGGGGCGCGGTGCCGCCGGCGCCCGAGCCGATGTGATCGCTCGCGGACATGGTCCCCAGCAGCGGCACCGAGATGCCCAGGTAGTCTCCCAGCAGGCGCGAAGCGGCGTGCAGCAGATCGGCCTGCGTCGGGCCGTGGATGCGGTTTCCGATCAGGCGCCCCCCGAAGCCGTCCAGCGCCTGGCGAATGACCGCGCGCAGATCGGGCTTGGCATCGAGCGCTGCCAGCAGCGCGCCCATCGCCCGCGGCGTGGGCTGCAGCAGCTCGTTGACCAGCGCGGCCGTCTCGGCGGTCGCGCCGGCCACGTGGTCCACCTGGCGGATCACCTCCGCGCGGAAGTAGTTGTAGGCCGAGCGTACCGAGCGGCTGTCGGGCGAGGCGACCACGACGCGCAAGGCGCCCAGCGCGAACAGGTCGATGAGCTCGTCCTCCTCGGCGGCGGGGACGTCGGCGATCACGATGTCCGCGTCCAGATCCCAGACCTGTTCCAGCAGCCGGTGCTGCTGCTCCGGCTGCGCGGGAAGCTCGGGCGGGCGCGCGCCTTCGGCCGACACCAGGAACAGGTTTCTCACCGCCGTCGGCGTCAGCGCCTGCTCCACCGTTTCGACCTGCGCCTCGAGCAGCGCGCGCAGCCCCGACACGGGCGCGTCGATCCCGAACAGTCGATGCAGGGTGGGCCGGCGCAGATCCAGATCGATCAAGACGACGCGCGCGCGCAATCCGGCGAGCGCGATGGCCAGGTTGGCGGCGATGGTGCTCTTGCCCACGCCGCGCGAGCCGGTGACGGCGATGAAGCGGGCGTCCTGCCGCGTGCCCAGCGGCAGGTGCCAGCGACCGGTCTTCAGCATCGTCACGCGCTGGAGGGCGCGGGCGCGCGATGACAGCGCGGACGAGGGATCGAAGCGGGGGCGCGTGAGCTCGTCCATGGTAGCGGTGCTTGCCAGGCCGATCATCGGCGGATGGCGCCGGGATCTGGAGGGGGCCCCGGCAACCCTGAGTAGTTCCTGTAACTGCCCGTCAGGATTGCGTCTCGGCGCGACAGATTCGTGTCGCGCAGCCTCAAGGAATTGGCGCGGGACGACGATGGCGGATGGCATGACCCCGGCGACCAATCTCCAAGGAGAAATCGGACGATGGCTCTCTCCGCGCAGCTGGTAGACGGCACGATGCAGCCCGCGAAATCCACCTCCGGCCTGGTGTTCGGACCCGAGAGCCCCCTCGTCGACACGCGGCGCACCTGCGCGCGGGTCGCCCTGACGGACTCCACGGTGCTGCTGACCGGCGAGACGGGGACCGGCAAGGAAGTCTTTGCGCGCTTCATTCACAGCAGCAGCCCCCGCAGCGGCCGGCCGTTCGTGCCGGTGAACTGCGGCGCCATCCCCGAGGCCCTGCTGGAGAGCGAGCTGTTCGGCTACGTGCGCGGCGCCTTCACCGGCGCGGTGTCCTCGCGCCGCGGCCGCGTGGCGCTGGCCGACGGCGGCACCCTGTTCCTCGACGAGATCGGCGAGCTGCCGCTATCGCTGCAGGTCAAGCTGCTGCGGCTACTGCAGGAGCGCACCTACGAGCCGGTGGGCAGCTCGGAGTCGCTGCCCGCGAACTTCCGCCTGGTGGCAGCCACGAACCGCGATCTGGCCGACGAGGTGCGGGCGGGCCGCTTCCGCAGCGATCTGTACTATCGACTGCACGTGTGTCCGGTGCGGCTGCCCTCGCTGCGCGAGCGCCGCAACGACATCGCCGTCCTGTTTCGCCACTTCTGGGAGCGGCGGGGCGAGACCCGCTCGGTCGAGCCGGCGGTGATGCAGTGCCTGTCCGCCTACGACTGGCCCGGCAACGTGCGGGAGCTGGAGAACTTGGTCGAGCGCGTGTCCGTGTGCGCCGAGGGCGAGGTGATCCGTCTGGCGGATCTACCGCTCGGACTGCGCGCCCCCCACCTGGAGTCCGTGCAGTCGGCGTCGCTGCCGCAGGCATCGTTGCCACAGGCGCCCGCCGAGCTGCAGCCGGCCGTCGAGGCGGCGCCATCCCCGGAGGCGACCGCGGCGCGCGTCGACAGCGAAGCAGCCGCGGCGGCGATGCCCGAGGCGGCCGCCCCGACCGTCGAGGCGGCCGAGCCGATGATCGAGCCGCTCAGCCTGCAATCGCTGTCCAGCATGGCCGCCGAGTTCCGGAACGCCGAGCGTGCCGTGAACGGCAAGCTGCGCGAGGCGACGGGCAACACGCCCACGCCCATCCTGCAATTCCCGGTGGATCTTCCCACGATGCTGCGCGAGCTGGAGAACCGCTACATCAATGCGGCGCTGATGCAGACCGGCAGCAACAAGAAGGAGGCGGCGAAGCTCCTGGGCATGGGTCGGACGACGCTGGTCGAAAAGCTGCGTCGCCGGGCGACGGACGAACGCGTCGTCGCCACCCCGGAGGACTCGTCCGCATCATCGACGTGACCGCCGCTGAAATGGGCGGGCGTCGTCGCGTCGCGGGCGCATACGCGCGTCCGCTGGCGCTGGCGGTCCTGGCCGCGACGCTGGCGGGCGGGCTGGCCGGCGCCGCCGAGCCCGCGGCGCCGGAGAACGAGAAGCGCATCGACAAGAAGAAGGAGCCGCCCCAGCCGGTGCGCCTGACCATGGCGGCCACCGCCGAGCGGATTCCCTTGCCGCCCCTGCACGGCCCCATCGAGTTGACGGTGGACGCGCTGTCGCGGTCGATCCGCCTGCGGCCGATCAAGGACGCGCCGACGGCGCTGGCGGCCAAGCTGACCGCCCACGCGGGCGCCGTGTGCCCCAAGGTCACGGTGCACGACGGTGTGGTCGAGCTGACCTGTCGCAGCCGCCGCGTCGAGGCCCAGCTGACGAACGAAGGCAAGACGGTCTTCCTGGACATCAACGAGCTGCGCGGGCTGCCCTGGCGGCCCGGGGTGGACGGGGCGCCGGCCTACTTCTTCGATCCCTGGAGGGTGGGCCTGGGTCAGGGCTGTCCGGCGCGCGGCGGCGTGGCCCGCGGCGAGTGCGAGCTGAAGGACGGTCACATCCTGACGGCGGCGGCCCTGTTCCGTAACGGCCTGGCTGGGCCCCACCGCCAGATGGCGTCGCTGCGCCTCGGCGATCTGGCGCTGCGCACCGGCGATCCGCTGACGGCGGCGGGCTGGTACCGCCGCGTCGGCGCCTACGGGGTGTTCGGGCGCATGGCGTCCGAGCGGCTGTGCGAGCTGACGGGCGATTGCCTGGGCGATCCCGAGGAGCTGTCGCGCACGTATGACCCGACCGGCCTGCCCGAGCCGCTGCGCGCGGAGTCGGTGATGCGGGAGGCGCGCACCCAGGCCTACCTGGGCCACGTGACCGAGGCGGTCCGCATCCTGGCCGATCAGATCGAGGCGCACGGGGTCGAGAGTGTGTGCCGCGAGGAGGCCGTGTTCCTGTGCCGGCGCATCCTGCTGCAAGGCATGCGTGAGGCGGTGCGGGCCCCATCGCCGCACGCCCGCCGCGCCGGGGCGGCCGCGCCGGGCAAGGCCCCGGGCGGCGCGGGCGGCGCCGCGGGGACGGACGCCACGAACCAGGCCGTCGCCTCCGTGGAGGAGCAGCGCACCTTCGAAGAGAACCTGATGCAGAGCTACCTGGAGCTGCCGTCGTGGGACAAGGGCCCGCTGGCGGTCGATCTGGCCCAGGCGGGCGCCGCGGTGGCCATCCGCATGGGCGCGCCCGACTTCGCCGGCAACCTGCTGGCGTCGACGGCGCGCGAGGTCCCCGACGCGCGCCTGTCCGACCACCTGCTGGCCGCCGTCGAGGCATTCCTGCGCGCGGAGGATCTGGTGCGGGCGCGGGTGGTCGCCGAGTACATGGGGACGCGCCTGGGACCGAAGGCGCGCGTCAGCGAGCGCTGGAAGGCCGCGTTGAAGACGCTGGCCGCGCGCAGCGAGGAGGACGAGCTGACGGCGTCGCTGCGCGATCAGATCGAAAAGGAGACGCAAGCGACGCTGACCGGCCTGAGGGACGCCGACGCAGCCGCCAAGAAGGCGACCGCGTTGATGAGCGGGCTGAAGGCGGCCACGGCCGGCAAGGGCCCCAAGGAGACCCCCGACGACAAGGCGTCCGAAGAGGAAGGGGCCGGCGAAGACAAGCCGGACAAGTCGGACAAGGCGGGCCAGGAGGCGACGGGCGGCAAGGACGCCGCCCGCGCGCCAGCGGCGGGAACGAAGGCCGCGGCCAACAAGCTGGCGACCGACACGCAGCGGGGTGGGGGATGAGCGTCGGCGATCTGGCGCGGGCCTGGCGACGGGCCGCGAAGAACGGCGCCCGTGACAGATCTCCGACTGGCACGGACCTCGCAGTGGGCTCTCTGCGAGGTCTCACATGAAAATCTTCGACACGACTTTGACACGGCTCGAGCAGTCGCTCGACGTACGGCTGGTCGAGCACAACGTGCTGGCGGGCAATGTCGCCAACGCGGATACACCGGGCTTCCGGCCCAAGGAGCTCGACTTCACGCAGGCCATGGCGGCCGCGCAGCAGGTGTCGGTCACCGACGGCATGGCGGCCACCGACCCGCGCCACATGGACGCGTCCGGCGGCGGCCTGGAGGGCTCGCGCGCCACCAACGCCGCCACCATGCTGATCCAGCAGGGCGGCGGTTCCAGCCCCAGCATCGACGGCAACGAGGTCGACATCGATCGCATGATGGCGGGCCTGGCCGAGAACGGATTGCAGTACGGCGCGAGCGCGAAGGCGGCCGGCAAGAAGCTGGCCATCCTGCGCTACGTCGCCTCGGACGGGGCGGCCTGATCATGGACTTCCTCACCGCGCTCCGGATCAGCGGCACGGGCCTGGGCGTCGAGCGAACGCGCGTCAACCTGGCCACGTCGAACCTGGCCAACGCCGAGACGACGCGCACCGCCGACGGCGGCCCTTACAAGCGGCTGGATCCCGTCATCCAGGCGGTGCCGTTCCCGGCCGAGCTGGGCGCGGCCCAGGCCTCGGCTGGCCCGCCCATGATGGCGCAGATCTCGTCGATCGTGGCCGATCAGACCGAGGGGCGGAAGGTGTACAGCCCCGGCCACCCCGACGCCGACGCCGAGGGCTTCGTGACGTTCCCCAACGTCAACCCGGTGCACGAGGTCGTGAACCTGATGTCGGCGTCGCGCAGCTACGAGGCGAACGCCACCGCCATCGACACGCTGAAGACCATGGCGCAGCGGGGGCTGGACATCGCGCGCTAGGGCGCCGGTCCACACGAACACGCGAAAGGCCTTTTAGATGAGCATCGAAACGATCCAGTCCATCTCGCAGTCCATCGGGCACATCGGGGAGCAGCAGCGCCCCGGCGCCGTCGAGAAGGGTGGCCAGAGCGTCGGCCCGGGCAGCTTCGCCGAGACGCTGGGCGACGCCCTGCAGAAGGTGGACGGCATGCAGGTCGAGGCCGATCAGCAGGCCGAGAAGGTGGCGCTGGGCGGCGGCAACCTGCACGAGATGTCGCTGGCGCTGGAGAAGGCCGACGTGTCGATGCGCCTGGCGATGAAGGTGCGCAACAAGATGCTCGACGCCTACCAAGAGATCATGCGCATGAGCGTGTGAGCGGCCGTAGCGCAGTGACTGGATAACCGGGACTGGACCGAAAGAGGACAAATCGCTGATGGAACCGTTGTTCAACCAACTGAAAGAGCTGCCCAGGCGCCTGGCCGGCCTGCCGCCGTCCGTGAAGTTCGGCGCGCTGGCGGGCCTGGCGGTGCTGGCCGTGATCATCGCGGTCTCGCAGCTCAGCGGTTCCAGCGGCGCGTGGGAGTACGCGTTCACGAACATGACGGCCGAGGACTCGGCCGAGGCGGCCGCGCAGCTGAAGGCGGCGAAGATCCCCTTCAAGCTGGACGCGGGCGGCACCGCCCTGTCCGTCCCGGCCTCGCAGGTCTACGACACCCGCCTGATGCTGGCGGCGGCGGGGCTCCCCCGCGGCGGCGGCGTCGGCTTCGAGATCTTCGATCGCGGCGATCTGGGCGTCTCCGAGTTCACGCAGCGGGTGAACCTGCAGCGCGCCATCGAGGGCGAGCTGTCGCGCACCATCTCGCGGCTGGCCCCCGTGCGCTCGGCGCGCGTGCACATCACCCTGCCCGAGAAGGGCCTGTACCGGGACGAGGACCACAAGGCTTCGGCGGGCGTCGCGCTGACGCTGCAGCCCGGCCGCAACATGACGGACAAGGAGATCGCCGGCGTGCGCCACCTGGTGGCGTCCGCGGTGAACGGTCTGTCCGCCGAGAACGTCACGCTGGTCGACGGGCACGGCACGGTGCTGGCGGGCGACGACTCCCCGGGCGCCAAGGCGCAGAGCGCCGAGCGCGACGCGGAGCGGACGCTCGAGCACCGCATCACCGATCTGCTGGAGCCGGCGGTGGGGCAGGGGGCCGTCGTGGCGAAGGTCAGCGCGACCTTCGACGCCTCGGAGATCGAGACGACGAACGACGCGTTCGACCCCGAGGCCGCGGCGGTGCGCAGCGAGCACCACACCACCGAGCAGAACCAGCAGGACAGCGCGGGCGCCTCGGGCGTGGCCGGCGCGGTGGCGAACCAGCCGGGCGCCGGCGCTCCCGGTGGCGGCGGCTCGAACCGGGGCGTCAGCAACCGCGAGGACGAGACGAAGAACTACGAGATCTCGAAGACGGTCACCCACACCGTCACGCGCGGCTCGCGCCTGAAGAAGCTGTCGGTGGCGGTGTTGCTGGACGCGCCGGCCGGCAAGGCGCGTAGCGACGCCGAGATGAAGCGCCTCGAATCGCTGGCCAAGGGCGCCGTCGGGTTCGACGCGGCCCGGGGCGATCAGTTCCAGATCTCGTCGCAGGCGTTCACCAAGCCGGCCGAGCCCGAGGAGTCGAAGGTCTCGGTGCTGGACTCCCCCCGCATCATGCGCATCGCGCAGCTGGTGGGCGGGGTGGTGCTGCTGATCATCGCCGCCCTGGCCATCGGGAAGATGCGGGCGCTCGCCTCGCCCCAGCCGGCGCTGGCCACGCCGGCGGGCAGCGTGGCCATGCTGCGCCCGGGGGCGCGCGTGGGCGAGCTGGAGGCGATGATGGATCAGCAGGCGCTGCCGCCCGCGAGCGGCGGTCAGGCCGCGCTGGGTCCGGCGGCCGATCCCAACGTGATGGTGCGCGACCGCGCCCGCGACGTGGCGCGGAACGATCCCGCGCGCGCCGCCCACCTTCTGAAGGCCTGGATCGACTCCGATAGCGAGCAGAGGAGCTAAGCAGTGGCAGACGCAGCACCGAACGGCGACAACAAGGCGGACAGCAAGAAGCAGCCGGGACCCGGCACGCAACGCGCGGCGGCCCTGATGCTGGGCCTGGGGCCCGACGTGGCCGCGGCGGTGTTCCAGCACCTCGACGAGACGAGCGTGCGCGCCATCGCCCAGGGCGCCAAGCAGATTCGCCGCCAGCCGACGGCCGTGCCACAGGCGCTGGGCGCCTTCGTGGAGGCGCTGGACATGGTCGGCGGCGACACCGCCGCCGGCGACAACCTGCTGCGCGAGGTGGCGGCCCAGGTGCTGGGCGCCGACGTCGTGCGCCGCGCCTTCGACGGCGCGGCCCCGCCGCCCCAGGCCGACGAGATCCTGGGCCCCGTGGCGCTGGCCGATCCCGAGGCGCTGGCCATGGTGCTGGCCCGCGAGCAGCCGCAGACGGTGGCGCTGGTGCTGGGGGCGATGGAGGGTACGCGCGCCGGCCAGGTGCTGAAGCTGATCCCCGAGGCGCAGCGCCCCCAGATCCTGCGGCGGCTGGCCACTCTGGAGGCGGTCTCGCCCGAGGTGCTGCGCGAGGTGGGGAACGCGCTGTCGATCGAGCTGCGCGCGTCGGTGTCGACGGGGATGCGCCGCTTCGACGGCAAGGGCGCGGCCGTCGAGCTGCTGCGCCGCACGCCGGCCGCCCAGCAGACCGAGGCGGTGCAGGAGATCGAGAAGGACGATCCCGAGTTGGCCGCCGAGCTGCGCACCAAGCTGTTCACCTTCCAGGACCTCGTGAACCTGTCCGACCGCGACGTGCAGACGTTCCTGCGCGAGGTCGACACCAGCCGCCTGGGCGTGGCCCTGAAGGGCGCGGCGGCGATGGTGAAGGACAAGATCATGAAGAACATGTCCAGCCGGGCAGCCCAGATGCTGTCGGACGACATCGGCGCGATGGGGCCGGTCAAGCTGGCCGACGTCGAGCTGGCCCAGAGCGAGCTGGTCAAGATTGCCTTCACCCTGGCGGAGCAGGGACGGATCACCGTCGTCGGGCCCGCCGACAAGATGGTGTAGCGGAGACGCCGACCAATGGCCACGCCTGCCTCGTCCCGCCACACCCGCAGCCCGGGCTTCCTCACCGGGGCGCGAGCCAAGAACATCCACCCGCTGTTCGGCGGGGCCCAGGGGGACGCCGAGCCCGAGCTGATGTTCCCCGAGGAGGCCGACAACGACGACGAGGTGGGGGTTCAGTCGCTGGCCCCACCCTTGCCCACACCGCCCGCCATGATGAGCCAGGAGTCAGCGGAGAAGCTGGGGCAGGCCATCGCCGAGCTGAAGAAGATCGGCGGCCGGCTGGGCGCCGAGATCGGCTCGACCGCGCTGGAGATCGGCTGCCTGCTGGCGCGTCAGATCATCGACGCGGAGCTGAAGAGCGATCCCGAGGTCCGCGTGGCGATGATCAAGGCCGCCATCCGCCGCCTGGGCGAATCCACGAAGGTGACGGTGCGCCTGGCGCCCGTCGACCGCGACACTGTCGCGTCCCTGGTGGGAGAGGGCGAGCTGCTGGGGCTGCCGCTGGCCAGCATCGAGCTGGTCGCCGACATGAATCTGTCACCGGGCGACGCGATCGTGGAGTCCGACACGGGAATGGTGGACGGCCGGCTTGGCACACGCCTTGAAGAGCTACGTCGCGTGCTTGGCCCTGTCATGAAACCGAAAGACGGCGAGTCGTGATCGACGGCGTCCGCGCCGACAATCGGATCATCGCGCGCGTCCGCAAGGTGCTGGCGGACGCGGAGTCCATGCCGCTGGCCGGCAAGGTGACGCGGGTGTCCGGGATCATCGTCGAGGCGACGCTGTCGACGGTGGCGGTGGGCAGCGCCTGCGAGATTCGCTTGCCGGGCAACCGGACGCTGACCTCCGAGGTGGTTGGCTTCTCGAAGAACCGCGCCCTGCTGATGCCGTTCGGCGACGTCGCCGGCGTCAGCGAGGGCTGCACCGTGTGGCCGCGCAGCACGGGGGCCGACATCCCCGTGGGCGACGCGCTGCTGGGGCGCGTGGTCGACGCGGGCATCCGTCCCGTCGACGGCGGTCCGGCGCTGACGCTGCCGCAGCGGGTGCCCCTCTACGCGGCGCCGCCGTCGGCGATGACCCGCCGCCGGATCTCGCGCTCGCTGCCGCTGGGCGTGCGCGCCCTCGACGCCTGCCTGACGGTGGGCGAGGGCCAGCGCGTCGGGATCATGGCCGGCCCGGGCGTGGGCAAGAGCGTGCTGATGGGCATGCTGGCCCGGGGCGCCGCCGTCGACGTGATCGTGTGCGGTCTGGTCGGCGAGCGTGGCCGCGAGGTGCGCGAGTTCGTGGAGCGCGACCTCGGCCCGCAGGGGCTGGCGCGGACGGTCGTGGTGGTGGCCACCGCCGACGAGCCGCCGCTGGTGCGCGTGCGCGCCGCCGTCGCGGCCACCGCCGTCGCCGAGTACTTTCGCGGCCGCGGCAAGAAGGTGCTGCTGCTGGTCGACTCCCTGTCGCGGGTGGGCATGGCCCAGCGCGAGATCGGCCTGGCGGCGGGCGAGCCGCCCACGTCGCGCGGATATCCGCCCTCGGTGTTCGCGGCCTTGCCCCGCCTGGTCGAGCGCGCGGGCAACGCCACCGGCGAGGGGAGCATCACCGCGATGTACACCTGCCTGGCGGAGGGCGACGACCTGTCGGACCCCTTCGTCGACGCCGCCCGCGCCGCGCTGGACGGTCACTTCGTGCTGTCGCGCAAGCTCGCCGACAGCGGCCACTTCCCGGCCGTCGACGTGCTCGCCAGCGTCAGCCGCTGCATGTCCGACGTGACCACGCCCGAGCATCGCAAGCTGGCGATGGAGGCCCGCGAGGTGCTGGCGACGTACCGCGAGGCCGCGGATCTGGTCGAGGTGGGGGCGTACGTGCAGGGCTCGAACCCGCGCGTCGACCGCGCCCTGCGCAGCGTGCACCTGGTGAACGCGCTGTTCCGGCAGGGACCGCAGGAGAAGTACACGCTCGAGAGCACGCTCGACGGCCTGAAGAAGGCGCTCGACGGGACGCCGGTGGCGGTGGCGCCCGTGACGGGAGCGCGTCGTGGTTAAGTGGCTGGGCATCGCGGCGCTGGCGGTGGCGGCGTTCTTCGCCCTCATGACGGCGGGCTCGGGACGCGCGGCGGAGTCCGGCTCCGCGAACGCTCCCGCCACGAAGACGACCTCGCCGGCCCCGGCGAAAGACAGCACGACGGCTGCTGCCAAGGAGACGCCGGTCAAGCCGGCCGCCGCTGCCCCGTCCGGGAAGACGGACAAGGATGCCGCGCAACCGAAGGCTGTCGCCAAGGACGCGCCAGCGTCCAGAGACGCCAAGGACCCGACCGGATCGCAGGCGAGCGACGGCGCGGCGAAGGACGCGCCGAAGACGGCGCCGGCCCCGGTGGCCGGCCAGCGCCGAACGAAGTCCAAGCGCAAGCACGACGGTTCCGCCACCGACGGTGAGCCCGAGCTGCCGCCGGGGCAGGGACCCCCGCCTCCGTCGCCGTTGTCGGTGAATGATCTGCACCAGGAAGCGAACCGCGAGCGTGGGCCGGCAGGCGACTTCAATGCCCCGCCCCGCGTCAAGCTGGAGCAGCTGCTGTCCGAGGTGGGCAAGGCGCGCCAGTCGCTGCACGACGACACGCTGAAGCTGGAGGCGCTAGCCGGCAACGAGCCGTCGCGCGGCGGCGAGTCTGGGCAGGCCGACGCGCCGGCGGCGCCCGCGCCGGGCGCGCCGGGACAGCCGCCGCAGAAGAACCCGCTGGACGTGCTGGCCAAGGCGCTGCGCGGGATCAAGCCCGAGCAGGCGGGCCCGATCGTCGCTCGTCTGGACAAGGGTCTGGCCGCCACCGTGCTGCTGAAGATGCCGCCCGTCGATGCAGGAAAGATCATGGGCGCGCTGAAGCCCGAGGTCGCCGCCGAGCTGGCCACGCAGATCGCCATGCGCGCGCCGTCGCCTCAGCCAGGAGGGAAGCGATGACGTTCATTCCGCGGATCGCGTCCACGCTGGCAAGCCTGTCGGAGCCGTCCGAGCACGGCACCGGTCGGGTGCAGGGGACGAGGCATGCGCAGGGGGCTGGCGAGAGCGGGCCGCACCAGGCTGGCGAAGCGTCGCCGCACACCTCGCCTGAAGCCGTCCACGCCGAACAGGACTCCCGCGCGGACGCTCCCGCGCTCGCTCCAGGGCCGACGAAGGGCAGCGGAAAGCGCGCCTCGCGTCCGGGCGCGGACGCCGCGCCGAGCTTCGCCGCCGAGCTGGAGAAGAACGTGATGTCGGGCGAGCGCGAGGAGCACGCGGGCGTCTCGACGGAGGACGACCTCCTCGAGGAGGAGGACGTGTCGCACACGCCGCCGGCCCAGGCGGCGAACGCGGGCGAAACCGAACCGCACGCCGCCGCGGCGCGGTCGCTGTTCCAGCACGTCCGGCCGGGCGCCGCCGAGCCCGCGGCGCCGCTGCCCGGCGCGCGTCACGCCTCCGAGCCTGCCGATTTGCCGCGCGCGGTCGTCAATGGATCGGGCGAAACGCCGAATAGCGATGCCATGCCGGTGTCGCCCCGCCTTTCGACGGGATCGCACGTCCATGCGGACGTGGAGGCGTCGCCGCGCCCGTACACCGCCGAGCGAGCGGCGCCGGAGCCCACGCTGCTGGCGCAGTTGACCGCCGCGGTCGACCACGCCGTCAGCGGGGAGCAGCCGACCGCTGACACGGCGCTGGCCGCCGCCGACGATACGTCGGGACCGGTGGCCGCGAACGTCGAACGCGCGTCCGCGCCGGCGACGCAGCAGTCGAATTCGCGTGCGCCGGTCGAGCACCGCGCGCGGCCCGTCGACCGCGCCTTTGCGCAGAGCTCGGCGGGCGAGACGCCGTCGCGACACGTCCAGGCCGCGCGGGAATCGATGACAGTGCCCGTCAACGAGAGTCCCGCGCCGGTCGTGGACCCCGCCCAGCATCAGGGGCCCGCGCAGCCCCTGGCGTCGCAGGAATTCCCGTCGCAGCCGCGGCCGTCGCAGGCGCTGGCGTCACCCCCACCGTCGCCGCGAGCACAGCCGTCGCAAGCACAGCCGTCGCCGGCGCCGTCGTCACACGCACCGCCTGCTCCGGTACCGTCGCCGGAGGCACTGGCGCCGCGAGCGTCCTCGTTCGACGGACCTTCGTCTCAGGAATCGTCGTCTCACTCGGTGCCGTCCGGGGCGGGGTTGCCTCATGCGCCCTGGTCTCGCCCGGGGCAGGCGCCAGCGGCACCGTCGCACCCGTCTTCGGACATCCTTCCCTCTGAATCGAACCTGTCTTCCCTCAGCTCGACGCCGGCGAGCGCCGAGCCTGTCGGGGGCCCGGCTGCGCCACGGCGGACCGTGCCGTCGTCCTCTCCGCCGTTCGCTCCGCCGCCGGCCGCGCAGCAGGCGCCGGGCGCCTTCGACGCGCCTGCGCCCGTGCACGCGAGGCCCGGGCAGGCCGACATTTCGCGCGCCACGGCGCCCGTCGCTCCCCCGCCGTCGCGATCGTTCGCCCGCGCGGGCGCGGCGTACGCGCAGGTCGCGGAGGGCGATGCGCCGGCGCAGCCGGGGCGCGCCCCCTCCGCGGCCCCGCGTTCGTCGGCCCCGCAGCCGTCACGCCCGACCGGTCCCGCGGCCGCGTTCGCGCCGTCGCCAGCGTCTCCTTCTCCGTCGCCCGTGCAGGCGGATGACCACGCACCACCGTCCGCGGCCGGCCCTGGGCCGGGCGCCGGGAAGGTCACGGCGCCCCGCCACGGCGGCGAAGCTGCGCGCCCACCGGCGTCTCGACCCGAGCAGGCCGCCTTCCCGGAAGCCGTCGCCCTGACCGTCGAGTCGCCTTCCCGCGATTCGAGCGCGGTCATCCACCCCACCGCCGGTTCGGCGACCCCCTCGGCCGCCCAGGCTCACCCCGTCCCGTCGTCGCCCGGCAATCCAGAGACGTCGCCGGCGGAACCGTCGAGAGCGTCCACGCCGGCCGGCTTCCGAGCGCCCGCGCACGTAGCCCTGCCTGCCGATGCGTCGCCGACCACACCTGGTCCGCATCGCCAGCCGGACGCGCCGATCGCGACGAAGACGTCGCCCGGCGCCGCGGTGGCCTCGCCGCCGGTGCAGGCATCCGCTCCACGCCGCGACGGCAGGACCGCCCCTGTCCATGGGTCCGCGTCTCCGCCTCGTGAGGCGGTGTCCCCGTCGAGCGTGCGATCCGAGGCCCCGGCCGCGCCGCAGCCCGCGCCCGAGCCCCGGTCATCCTCCGCCACTCAGGTCGCCCCCGCCGGCGTCCACCTCCCGCGGTCAGCGGGCGGCTCGCCGCAGCGTGCGCCTTCCGTGTCGACTTCGGTCGCGTCGTCAGGCTCGTCGTCCGTCTCCTTGGCGGCCCCCCTCGGTAGCGGCGAGGCAGCGTCCGGCGAATCGACGGCGGCGCACCCCACGCCGCTCGTCGATCCGTCGTCCGCCAACCCACCCCTGTTCCGCCTTTCCGAAACGCGCCGTGTCCAGGCGGCGCATCTCGACCTCGCGCAACAGTCCTACCAGCCAGGGACGGAGGCCACTTCGTCCCGTTCCACTAAGGGTTTCGACACGGGCGTGAAGGGTGATAAGGCCGGCAAGTCGAAAAAATCGCGCCCGGTCGATTTCGCTCCGAACGCGGCGCCGAACCTGACGCCAGTTGCGCCGCCGTCATCGCCTCCTGCCGGTGTCCCCGCTCCCGGCAAGGCGCGGCGCTCGGACGAGTCGACGGGGGGGCGAGCGGGCCGGGGCGAGCGCGAGGACGCGATCCATGCGCTGACCGCGGGGGGCGCCACGCCGGGCGCGGCGCCGCTGATCCAGGCGTCCCCTGGCACCCCTCACGTTCGCGCCGGCGCGCCCATCGTCGATGGACGAGACGATCGGTTCTCCGTTGCGGCGCCGGTCGCCCGCGACCCCCTGGCCGACGTGTCCCGCGACACCCAGCGTCCCGGGGATGCGGCCCGGTCGGCCGCGCCTGCCAGTGACACCCGCCCTGCGCAGCAGCCTGCGCCGGGGCTGACGCCCGACAAGGCACCGCCCCCGGCTCCCCAGGCCGCGCACGCGCCGCCGGCGCCCGCCGCTGCGGCAACGGTCGCCCCGGCCCCGCAGGTGCCCGCCGCTGCGCAGCCGCTCTACGATCTCGCCAGCGCCGATCACTCGTTGCAGGCGACGGCGCTCGGCAAGAACGCGCACCTCCACCTCGAGACAGGCGCCGCCGGTCCGGTGTCGCTGCATCTCACGGTCCGCGATGGCGTGGCCGATCTGGAGGTCGAAGGTCCGGGCGCCGAGCGCCTGGAGATGCGCCCCGAGGAGCTGCGGCGCGCCCTGGCGGGCGAAGGCCTGACGCTGGGCCACTTCGCCGCGCGCGTCACCGAGACGTCCGACACCCGCACCCAGCAGGACCCGGCCCGCGACCAGGGCGGCCAGAACCAGGGCAACGGCGAGCGCGCCGGCCAGCCCGACCAGGCGCCGCGGCCGACCGCCACGCCCTTCACGGCGCAGTCGGGCGCGTCCTCGTACGGCGGCGAGGGGCGTCGCCACTGGCAGAACGAGGCGCCGGACGCCGCCGAGCGCGACCACCGCCCCGGCGCCGCGCCCACGAACGGCGCCGCCTCATCGAGCACCAGCGACGCCCCACCGTCCCGCCGGCGCGGCGTCCACGTCACGGCCTAGGAGAAACACCCATGTCCACGATCATTCCAGGCATCTCGAACAGCGCGGCGAACGACGCCGCGCCGTCGACGGTCACTCCGACCGGAAACGCGGCGCTCGGCAAGGACCAGTTCCTGCAAATCCTGGTGGCCCAGCTGCAGAACCAGGATCCGACGCAGCCGCAGGACTCGTCGCAGTTCGTGGCCGAGCTGGCGCAGTTCTCGGCGCTCGAGTCGCAGCAGAACGCCGTCAGCGATCTGAACGCCCTGATGGTCGGGCAGGCCACCGCGAACTCCACCGCCGCCACCGCCTTCATCGGCAAGCAGGTCAGCTTCGCGGGCGGCACCGTGAACTGGGACGGCACCCAGGCCGTCAACGCCACCGTCAACGTGCCCAGCGGCGCCAACAAGCTGACGGTCGCCATCGCCGACCCGAGCGGCAACGTGATCCGCACGCTGCAGCTGGGCGCCCAGAGCGCGGGCGACGTGAAGGTGACCTGGGACGGCCGCGACAACTCGGGCGACATCGTCGCGCCCGCCAAGTACACCCTGGCGCCCGCCGCGTTCGACTCCAACGGCAACGGCGTGCCGGCCAACCTCAGCACCTCCGGTCTCGTCACCGGTGTCCAGTTTCAGGGTGGGGTCCCGTACCTGCAGGTCGGGAGCTCGCTCGTCCAGATGTCCAGCGTCACCTCAATCAACGAAAGGAACACCCCATGAGTCTCGTTTCAGCACTTTACACAGGTCAGACCGGTCTCGAGTCCAGCAGCACGGATCTCTCGGTCATCGGCGACAACATCGCGAACTCCGCGACGGTCGGCTTCAAGGCCAGCCGCGCCGACTTCTCGAACGCCATGGCGCAGCAGATGGTGGGCGCCGGCGGCGCTGTCTCCCAGGTGGGCCTCGGCACCGAGCTGCTCAGCGTCCAGAAGATCCTCAGCCAGGGCGCGCTGAACAACACCGGCGTGGCCACCGATCTGGCCCTCGACGGCGGCGGCTTCTTCGTCGTGAAGGGCTCGCACAACGGCCAGCAGGGCCAGTTCTACACGCGTGACGGCCAGTTCACGATGGACAAGGCCGGCTACCTGGTGAACCAGGAGGGTCTGCGGGTCCAGGGCTATCCGGCCGACGGGACCGGCGCCATCGGTCCCACGGCGGGCGACCTGCAGCTGGGGAGCGCGGCCTCGCCGGCGCTGCCCACCGCGACCGTCACCATCAAGGCCAACCTGGACGCGGCGGCGACCGTGCCGACGGCCGCCTTCGACCCCCTGAACGCGGTGAAGACCTCGAACTTCTCGACCAGCGTGACCGTGTTCGACTCGCTGGGCCTGCAGCACCAGGTCGACGTCTACTTCGTGAAGACGGGCGTGGACGCGGTCACCGGCAACGCCCAGTGGACGTATCACGCGCTGACGGACGGCGGCGGTCTGACCGGCGGCACCGCCGGTACGCCCACCGAGATCCAGTCGGGCGATCTGACGTTCGACACGACGGGCAAGCTGGCGACGGTCGGCAACGTGGCCGGCAGCTTCAACCCCCTCAACGCCACCCAGGCGCAGACGCTGAAGTTCAACCTGGGCGATGACATCGCCTCCGGTGGCACGGGCCTGGGCGGGACGACGCAGTTCGCGGCGCAGTACGGCGCCACCTCGGTCACCCAGGACGGCTACGGCTCGGGCGTGCTGTCGAGCATCAGCATCGACAAGGTGGGCAACGTGCAGGGCGCCTTCAGCAACGGCACCAGCCGCGTCATCGGGCAGCTGACGGTCGCGCTGGTGAACGCGGCCGATCAGATGTCCCGCGTGGGCGGCAACCTGTTCGCCGAGACGACGGCGTCCGGCAACGCCACCCTGGGCAAGGCCGGTTCGGGCGGCCGCGGCGGCATGGCCGCGGGCGCGCTGGAGAACTCGAACGTCGATCTGTCGAACGAGTTCATCCACATGATCACCGCGCAGCGCAACTATCAGGCGAACGCCAAGACGATCACCACGGCGGACGCCCTGCTGCAGGAGCTCATGAACCTGAAGCGCTAATCCAGGCCGGGGCGGCGGGCTCGGCGACGGGCCCGCCGTCGGAATCTTCGTTGATGGAAATAGCCCGCGGGAGACCGCTCCCGCGGGCGGGTGACGGAGAGCCGCATCCATGGTGATGGGACCCGCCAGGGTTCCCGCACGCCCCCGCGCTGAGGGGGCAACCCGGGTCGAGGAACACAAAGTACGAGGATGTACAACCGCATGATCTTCCTGACGCGCTTCGACGGCACCGAGGTGGTCGTGAACTGCGACCTGATCGTCACCGTCGAGAAGATTCCCGATACGGTGCTGACCCTGACCACGGGGGACCGCATCATGGTGCGGGAGTCCGTCGAGGAGGTCGTCGATCGTGCCGTGAGGTTTCGGCACCGCGCCCTTCAGGGGCCCGGCTTTCGGGCCGATACGCATGACATCGCCGCCGCGCTGAGCGGCCCTCACCGGACGGCGCCGTCGCCCGGGGAGTCATCCGAGCAAGAGCGACCGCAAGGTCAACAGAAGGACTGATAGCGCAGCATGGACATCACAACGATAGGCGGGATCGTCTTCGCCATCGCCTGCATCCTGGGCGGACAGGCGATCGAGGGTGGGCACGCGGGGTCGCTGGTGCAGGCCACCGCCGCCATCATCGTCATCGGTGGGACCATCGGCGCCTGCGCGGTCGCCTTCCCCATGCCCGACTTCCTGAAGGGCGCGAAGATGGGCGGGATGGCCTTCAAGAACAAGAAGAGCGACTCGGCCGAGCTGATCAAGCAGATCGTCGATCTGGCGGCGGTGGCCCGTCGTGAAGGCGTGCTGGCGCTGGAGCAGAAGCTGAGCGAGATCAAGGAGCCCTTCCTGAAGCGGGCGGTCGGCTTCCTGGTGGACGGCGTCGACGCCGCCATCGCGCGCGATTCGCTGGAGACGGAGATCCACCACGAGTTCGAGAGCAACGGCGTGGCCGCGAAGGTCTGGGAGTCGGCGGGCGGGTTCGCCCCCACGGTCGGCATCCTGGGCGCGGTGCTGGGCCTCATCCACGTCATGGAGAACCTGTCCGACCCGTCCAAGCTGGGCGGTGGTATCGCCACCGCCTTCGTGGCCACGGTGTACGGCGTGGGGGCGGCGAACCTGTTCTTCCTTCCCATCGCCAACAAGCTGAAGCGCAAGATCGGCGTCGAGAAGGAACGGAAGACCTTGATCGCGGAGGGCGTGCTCTCCATCCAGGCGGGCCTGAACCCCCGCGTGCTGGAGGAGAAGCTGGCCTCGTACTCCGGTCACCATGCGCCCAAAGAGGGCGACAAGGACCACAAGTGACCGGCCGTGGCTAAGAAGCAACACCACGAGGAGCACGAAAACCACGAGCGCTGGCTGGTCTCGTACGCCGACTTCATCACGCTGCTGTTCGCCTTCTTCGTCGTCCTTTACGCCACCAGCCGCGTCGACAACAAGAAGCTGGTGCAGGTCACCAACTCGATCAAGTTCGCCATGCACTTCAAGGGCTCGGGCGGCATCGAGTTCCGCAACCGCTTCGAGGGGCCGCCCACCGAGGGGGGCCGCTGCAAGTCGCAGCCGAACGGCATGGAGCAGCGCCCGCGCACGAAGCGCGAGGACGAGGCCCAGAACCTGCGCAAGCGCATCGAGCGCCGCCTGAAGCGCTTCCTGCAGACGCGCCCCGAGACGCACGTCCAGATCGACGTCGATCGCGACAAGCTGACGGTACGCCTGTCCGCCTCGCACTTCTTCGACGCCAATCAGGCCGCCATCCGACCCGAGATGATCCCGGTCCTGGACGTCATCGCCGCCGAGATGGTGGCGGTGGGCATGCCCATCCGCGTCGAGGGGCACACCGACGAGAGCCGTCTGGTCAGCACCCGATACCGCGACAACTGGGATCTGTCCTCCTCGCGCGCGGCGGCCGTCGCCAGCTACATTCAGCACGCCCACAACGTCGACGGCAAGCTGCTGGCAGCCGCCGGCTACGGCTCGACCCGCCCCCTGGGCGACAACTCGACACCGGCCGGCCGCGAAGCGAACCGCCGCGTCGAGCTGCTGATCGAGTTCACGCCGCCGGACTGAGCCCCGACCGGCAGCGCTAGTGCGACGGCTCGCCGGCCGCCGGCTTCACCTCTGCCCGCTCGACGCTGGTGGGCAGGGTGACCTTGAACGTCGTCCCCTGGTTGGGCACGCTGTCGACGGTGATGGTGCCGCCCATCTCGGTGATGATGTGGTGGCAGATGGCCAGCCCCAGGCCTTTTCCCTTGCCCACGGGGTTGACGCTGAAGAACGGCTCGAAGATGCGCTGGTGCAGCTCGGGGGCGATGCCCACGCCGGTGTCGCGCACCTCGACCGTGACGGTGCGATGCCCCTCCACCGCGGTGGTGACCGTGATCTCGTTCTCGGCGGGCGAGTCGGCCGTCAGCGCCTCGGAGGCGTTGAGCAGCAGGCTGATGAACACCTGGCCCAGCCGGGCCTCGTCGCCGTTCACGGGCGGCAGCGGGTTCAGCTTCGTGACCAGCTTCGCGCGGGGGCGGATCTCGCTGGCCAGGGCCGCGATGGCCGCCTTCAGCACGTGGATGACGTCGGTGGGGCGGTGCATCTTGTCGCCGCGCGCCAGCGCCCGCATGTCGGTCACGATGTTGCGGACCCGGGTGGCGCCGTCGCGCGCCTCCTGCAGGGCCAGCCGGATCTCCATCAGCCGCCGCGGGTCCGTCAGCGCCGCGGGATCGCCCAGCTCTTCCTCGGCGTAGGCCAGGTTCGCCGTGATGTAGGCGAGGGGGTTGTTGATCTCGTGCGCGATCCCGGCGGCCAGCGTCCCCATGGCGGCCAGGCGGTCCGTCACCGCCAGCCGCGCCTCGAAGCCGCGGCGATCCGTGATGTCGCTGTACGTCAGAACGACCTGCGAAACGGCGCCGTCCTCACCCAGCTGCGGGTCGGCGGTGGCCAGCAGCCAGACGCGCTCGCGGCGCCGCGGGTGGTAGACGCCCATGACGACGTTCCGCACCGCCTTGCCGGTCGCCAGGGCCACGGCCAGCGGCTGCGTGTCGGGTGAGAACGCCGAGCCGTCCTCGCGCACCACGGACCACGCCGGATCGACGTCCTCCTCGCCACGCAGCTGATTCTCGGTCAATCCCAGCAGATCCAGGGCCGCCTGGTTCGCCAGCCACAGGCCGGCGTCCGGTCCGGTGATGACCACGCCCACATGCAGGTCGGCCAGCACGGCGCGCAGCCGCGCGTCGTCGTCCAGGTGTAGCGAGAGCTGCCGAGGTGCGTTTTCCGGATCCATGGTCCGACTTCGCTGGAAGGGGGGCATTGTGGCACTGGTGGCCCCGTTGCAAAACTGGAAATCGGCAGCAAGTGGGAAACGAAAATCGGCTGCGGTGGTAGATTCGTTGCGTCGTGATGCGGCGCCCCCGCGAAGAAAGACTCTCGGGTTGGGGACGGGTTCCCACCGTCTCCGCTCATCAGATCCTGTCCGAGGATCTGGCGTCGATCACGACGGACGTCCCCCTGTCGCGCGGCCTGGGACGTTCGTACGGTGACGCGTCCCTGCCCGCGCAGGGCGACGCGCGGGTCGCCGGCTCGGTGCTGGCGGACCGCATCCTCAGCTTCGATCCGGACAGCGGGATCCTGCGCGCCGAGGCGGGGCTGTCGCTGCGCGAGATCGTGCGCCTGTTCCTGGTGCGCGGCTTCTTCACGCCGGTCTCGCCGGGCACGCAGTTCGTGACGCTGGGCGGGATGGTCGCGGCCGACATCCATGGCAAGGGGCACCATCGCGACGGCTGCTTCGGCCAGCACGTGACGTCGCTGCGCGTCCGCGTCGCCGACGGTCGCATCATCGACTGCTCGCCGACGAAGGAGCGCGATCTGTTCCGCGCCACCATCGGCGGCATGGGGCTGACCGGCCACATCCTGGAGGTGGCGGTGCGACTGAAGCGGATCCCTTCGCCCTGGATCTACTTCGAGAGCGTGCGCGTCCCCGACATCGACGCGTACATCGCGGCGCTGAAAGAGTCGTCGTCCACCTGGCCGCAGACGGTCGGCTTCATCGACTGCACCAAGGGTGGCCGCCACCTGGGCCGCGGCATCCTGATCAAGGGCCGCTGGGCCGACCCGAAGGAGGCGCCCCCGTTTCCGCCGCCGGCGAAGCGCGAGCGCAACATCCCCTTCGATCTGCCCAGCGGGCTGATCAACCGCCTCTCCATCCGGGCGTTCAACGCGCTGACGTACTGGAAGCACTGGGCGCCGGTGCGCAAGGGCATCATCCATCCGGAGAGCTACTTCTATCCGCTCGACAAGGTGCTGCACTGGAACCGCGCGTACGGGCGCCGGGGGCTGACGCAGTATCAGTGCCTGCTGCCCAACGAGGCCGGGCCGGACGTCGCCCGCCGCTTCCTGCAGCTGATGCAGTCCCACCACGCGGCGTCGCCGGTGTGCGTGATCAAGGATCACGGGCCCCAGGGCATCGGGCTGCTGTCCTTCCCGCGCCCCGGCATCTCCATCGCGGTCGACTTCGCGGTCAACGATCGCACGCAGGCGCTGATCGACGCGCTGAACGAGTTCGTGATCCGGGAAGGGGGCCGCGTGTATCTCGCCAAGGACGCCTTCACGCGGGCGGCGCATTTCCGTGCCATGGAGCCCCGCCTGGCGGAGTGGGAGGCCATCCGCCGGCGATGGGATCCCGAACGCAAGTTCCGCAGCCGGCAGTCCGTACGCGTGCTGGGCGACGACCCGGCCCCCGGCACGACCCGCGTGCCCGACGAGGTCCACGACGCGTCGTCGTCCGGCCTGTCGCCCGCGCCGCGGAGCCGCACGGCGTGAAGGTGGTCCTGCTGGGCGCCACCAAGGGAATGGGGCGCGCCCTGGGCCGCCTGCTGATCGAGCGCAAACACGATCTCTTCCTGCTGGGCCGCGACGCCGCCGACGTGGCGCGCAGCGCGCGCGACTTCGAGGTGCGGGGCAGCCGTCCGCTGAACAGCGTGGGCAGCGCCCTCTGTGATCTGGCCCAGCCCGAGACCTTCTCTCCGGCGCTGGAGGCCGCCGAGAAGGCGCTGGGCAAGGTGGACGCGGTGATCGTGACGGGCGGGCTGTTCGCCACGCAGGACGAGCTGGAGAGCGACCCCGCGTTCACGGCGCAGCTGCTGCACGTGAACTTCACGGGCACGGTCCTGTTCTGCGAGGCGGCGCGCAAGCGGCTGCTGGCGGGGGGCGGCGGCACGTTGTGCGTGTTCAGCTCGGTGGCGGGCGAGCGCGGCCGCAAGCCGGTGATCATCTACGGCGCCGCGAAGGCCGGGCTGTCGCACTACCTCGAGGGGCTGGACCACAAGTTCAGCAGCCAGGGCCTGACCGTCGTCACCGTCAAGCCGGGCTTCGTGAAGACGAGCATGACCGCGGGCCTGCCCGCGCCCCCGTTCGCCGGCGACCCTGACAAGGTGGCCAAGCTGGTGCTGACGGCGATCGAGAAAAAGAAACCGGTCGCCTATGTCCCGCGCCCCTGGTCCCTGATCATGTTCATCATCCGCCTCCTGCCCCGCGCGGTGATGCGCAAGATCAACTTCTAGTCGCGTCGTCGGGTTCGTTGGTTCGTTGGTTCGTTGGTTCGTTGGTTCGTTGGCTGGTCGGTTGTTCGGCTCATTGGTTCGTCGGTTCGTCGTCAGAGGGGATCCAGGGAGGCGATGGGTCGTGGGAGGCGCTCAATCACTTCGGTCGCGGGGGCGCGGGTGTGGGGTGTCCCTCCCGTGCTCAAACACCTCTTGCGCCGCGTGCCCGGATCCTGCTTGGCCTGCGCCGTGGGGCGCTCGAGCTGCGCGCGGGAGGGACACCCCACACCCGCGCCGCCCAACTCCCTGCGTTCATTCGCTGAACCCCGCCGCACGAGCAACAAACCACGGCGCGTGGACGCGAACCATGGAAAGACCATTGAACTCGCACGTCCATCTGAACTCGTACGCGCATCACCGCTCCACTGAGTGAAAGCAGCTATAGGAAAGATCCTTCGCTGCGCGGTCCTGCGAAATCGAAAGTCCGATCGACGAGCGAGTATTACGGATATGGCAACGTACATCGACACCGGTGGAACGGCCGAGTGCGGCTCGGTGGAACCGCGCGGGAAAACGTGCCCGATGAGTCCACTGGCCGCATCCGGATCCGGTGAAGGGCAGATGACCACTGGATACTCGTCAGGGAGCGGTCTGGGCAGGTGGCCGTGAGTCCGCGACGCGAATCGGATCCGGCGACGCGGGGGGATGTGCGGCAATGGAGGTCGTCAGGGCGGGGCTCGGGCGCAGGTCCTCGCGAGTCCGCGAGGCGGGTCCGGATCCGGCGAAGGCGGCGGGGTATGTGAGGGAATGGAGGTCGTCAGGGAGCGGAGGGAGGGGAGTGTCCCTCCCGCGCGCAGTTCTCGAGCGCCCCACGGCGCAGGCCAAGCAGGATCCGGGCACGCGGCGCAAGAGGTGTTCGAGCACGGGAGGGACACTCCCCTCCCTTCGCCCCGCGACCGGAGTGAGCGAACCGACGCGAGCCCGCGATCAACGTGAACGAGCCCACGCGAGGCCGCGCCGCAGTCAACCGAGCCGCCCGTTCACACCTCTTTCAGCGCAGGAGAGCCGGCGCCGGGGCCGTTCGCGTCGTGGAAGCGGCGCAGGTAGCCCTCGGCCGCGCGCGCGGGGTCGATGCGCAGGAAGCGCGCCATCTGCGTCACGAAGCCGCGCACGTAGACGGGAGCCGGCAGCTCGTCGAAGCGCTCGGCCTCGATGGCCCGCAGGTGGCGCTCGGCGATCTTCGTCCGTTGCGCCACCTCCGACAGCTCCAGCCCCTTCGCCTCGCGGATCTTCTTCAGCAGCGCCCCGGTGATCTCGGCGGTGGGGTCGACGACGGGGACGCCCGAGCCCGGATCGACGCGGCTGGGGCTGGGGACGCCGCTCTCGCGCGGCGTCTGCGCGGCCCAGCGGACGGCGCGCGCCAGATCGGCCTCCGGCAGCGAAAGGTCGTAGAGGCGCCGCCGCTCGGGCGCGAACAGCGTGTCGTGCGCGGCGTTGGCGCGCGCATGCAGGGCCGAAAGCTCGGCGTCGTCGTACAGCCCGAACACCGCGGGCGAGCCGCTGGCGTAGATCTCCTTCATCAGACGGTAGGCGCGGCGCACCTCCTCGTCGCTGACGCCCGGCTGGGTCTCCAGGATCTCGTAGAACGTCTGGTCCTCTTCCAGCCGGATGGGCATGGGCGCGGGGCGGTCCGCCTCCGTCGACAGGATGCGCCGCACGACGCGCTCGATGTTCTTGCAGATCTTCGCCTCGGGGAACTCCGCCATCACCGGGCAATGGCGGCGCGAGGCGGCCGTCACCGTCTCGTCCGCCTCCATGTGGCCCAGATACTCGAGGCGATGGCCCAGCCGCCGGTGCGCTGCCATGGCCATCTGCGACCCCAGGCGCGTGTCCCCCAGCGAGCGCGTCTGCGACACCACGAAGCGTGGCCGGTACGTCGCCATGGCCTGCGCCAGCGCCGTCGCCAGCGCCGACGACCTGGCCGCGGGCGCCCGCGCGGGGCCGGCGTCGGCGGCGGCGTCCGCCGCCGGCTCGCGCTCGACGCGCCCCGCGTCGGCGGCGGCCCGGTACAGGTCCAGCGCCGCGGGCAGCACCCGGCCCAGCTGTGCCTGCAGCTTGTCCACGCCCCGCTCACCGCGCACCTTGCGCAGAAAGCCGGTGCGCACGAAGCGATAGGTGGCCTCGATCGACGGCGGGTCGGAGAGGGTGACGACGATCGGCGTATCGGCGCCCAGCCACAGGTCGATGCACAGCGGGAAGTCGGCCGGCCCCACGTCGATCACCACGATGTCCGCGGCCAGGCCGCGCAGGGCGGCCAGCAGCGGCTTGGCGCCCATCTTCGGCTTGGGGGCGCCGAAGGGCTGCAGCTCGCCGCCGATCAGGCGCACGCCCGCGACGGGGGTGTCGACGGCCAGCTCTTCCAGGCTGGTGGCGTGGCCGCGCAGGAAGCTGGCCAGGCCGCGCGCGGGGCGGCCGGCGCCCAGCATGTGATGAATCGTGCCGCCCGCCGGATCGCCGTCGACGGCCACCACGCGCTTGCCCATCTGCGCCAGGTACACGGCCATGTTGGCGGCCAGCAGCGACTTGCCCGCGCCGCCGCGGCCCGAGCCGATGGCGATCAGGTGCGGCGTCGGCTCGTCGTCGGTCGTCGTCCGGAACGGCCGGTCGGCGGTGGTCTCCGCCTCCTCCGCGGCGCGCTCCGCCGATCGCTGGGCTTGCCGGCCGGAGTCCTCGGGCGCCGGGTCCTCGGGTGATTCGATGGGCAGCGCCTCGGCGTCCGCATCAGCGACAGGCGCCGCGACCGCGGGGACAGGCAGGGGCTCATCGGCGGTGTCCTTCCCCTGCGGGGGCGTCGCGGTATTCGTGACGGGCGCGGCGACGTCGGCTGCTGCCTCGGCGCCACCGCGCTCGTCATCTGCGTCGGGCATGGGGACGTCGACGGACTGGTCCTGCTCGTCCTGCTCTTCGTCCTCGAACTCGTCGGGAAACTCGGGCTTCTCTGTCATGCCACCCGGGATGGTGGCACGTCACGGGCGGGACGTCATTCGTCCCGGCGTCATTCGTCTTTCAGCTCGACGTTCCAGTACGAGGCGTCGGCCACCCCCAGGAAGGGGAGCCACTCGCGGTAGCGGACCTTGCCCGAGTGGGCGCGGAAGGTGGGGGTCCAGCGCGGCCGGACCGGCTGCTTCAGCAGGGTCAGTCCAGCCTGCTCGGGCGTGCGCGCGCCCTTCGACAGGTTGCAGTCGATGCAGCAGCAGACGACGTTCTCCCAGGTGGTGCGGCCGCCCTGCGCGCGCGGGATCACGTGGTCCAGATTCAGATCGGTGCGCGGCAGCTCGCGCCCGCAGTACTGGCACATGTTGCCGTCGCGCAGATAGATGTTGTAGCGGGAGAACCGCACCTTGGTGCGGGGCATCCGGTCGTAGACCTGCAGGACGATGACCCGCGGCACCAGGATGGCCCGACTGACGGTGTGGACGTAGTCCGAACCGTCGCCCGAGCCCGGTCCGCCCGTCTCGGCCGAAAGCTGGGCCCAGCTCTCGAAGTCGAAGGTGCGGAACTGCTGGTCTATGACCCGGGCCACGCCCAGGTACAGCAGCGTGAACGCCCGCTTGACGTTCGTGACGTGGATCGGCTGGTAATTTCGATTGAGAACCAGGACCGCAGCGTTCGTCATGAGCTCGCTTTCGACGATCCATTTCAATTTAGCAGAGCGGTCAATGGCCAGCAAAAGACGAAGGTCGACTCCGCGCCCGTCATTCAGGGATCTCGACACGCCGGCGTCGCGAGATCGACACGGCGCCGCGCGGCCGGCCATGGGCTGGTAAACTGGCGACGCTGTGCGAATTCAGCAACTTGCGCTTCTGGTCGTCGCCATCGTCAGCTTCGCGATCGGCGGCTCGGTCCTGCTGCGCGATCCGCGGCGACGGGCGCACGTCCTGTTCGCCACGTTCACGTTCAACATTTCGCTGTACTGTTTCCTCGCGTTCCTGGCCAAGGGCCTCGGCTCGGCGTTCCTGCAGTGGACGTCGTTCGTGATCGCGGTGTCGCTGCCGGCCACCGCGCAGCGGTTCTTCCAGGCCTTTCTCGGCGACGACGCCGGGCCGCCGCCGCTGTCGCGGGCCACCGTGGTGCTGGCCGCGCTGGCCTACCTGGCGCTGATCTTCTCCCGCTTCATCGAGCCGGTGCACGAGACGTTCTGGTTCCGCGCCGCCTTCACCGCCTACGTCTTCGCGGGGCTGTACCTGTCGGTGTTCTATCTGTACCGGCGCTATCTGGGGACGCCGTCGAAGGTCGAGAAGAAGCGGCTGCTGTACCTGGTGGTGGGGGGCTTCACGACGGTGACGGCCAGCCTGCTGGAGACGATCCCGAACGCGCTGGCGCTGGGGAACCT
>Ga0105240_10000634_pt1 | contig 64881 bp, 61 predicted proteins | sample KBSC54metaG_FD_80426 | JGI IMG/M metagenome (GOLD analysis project Ga0105240, IMG submission 80426) | Corn rhizosphere microbial communities from Kellogg Biological Station, Michigan, USA - KBS C5-4 metaG | ecosystem: Host-associated > Plants > Roots > Rhizosphere > Soil | place: Michigan, USA... | reverse complement strand
GCGTCAGTCCCGAAAGTTGTTGAACTGCAGAGGCATCTCGACTTTGGAGGCGCGCAGCAGTTGGATAGCCGACTGCAGGTCGTCACGGCTCTTGCCCGTCACCCGCAGCTTGTCGCCCTGCATGCTGGCCTGCACTTTGAGCTTGGAATCCTTGATGATGCGCACGAGCTTCTTACCGAGCTCCTGATCGATACCCTGTTTGAGCTCCACTTCCTGCTGCGCAGCCGCGAGGTTGGTCACCGGGTCCTTGACCTCGAGACAGCTCAGATCGATGCCGCGCTTGGCCAGTCGCAGCTTGAGGATTTCCAGCATCTGCTTGAGCTGAAATTCCACCTGCGCCCGCATTTTGACGGTAAACCCCTCCAGCTCGAACACCGCGCCGGTGTCCTTGAAATCGAAGCGCTGGCCGAGCTCGCGGTTGGCCTGGTCGACCGCGTTGCTTACCTCATGGGATTTGAGCTCGGAAACGGTATCGAATGAGGGCATGGTGGCCGCCGCCAGGCTCAGGCGGGATGGTGCTTGGTGAACGGATTATACGTGGGTGAGAGTTTACCGTATGTCCAGCCGAGCACGGCCCCGTACAACACTTCCAGCCCGAGCGTCACGAGCGGAGCGGCGATCGAGAGCTGAAAGCCGAAGTAGCCCGCGCCCGCGGCCGGCATGAATACCAGCATCATGACGAGCCAGACGATCACTGCGTAGAGGATGCCGCTCTTGGTATGTGTGTCAGCGCCGAGGCGGTGTTCCACCTGGGCAAACATCCCACCCAGCATGACCGAGCCGATGGTGAGATGCGCGATCCAGCCCAGGATGTATTCGGAGGGTGCATCGAGAAGATTCAGGAGAAGGCGCGGGAACTCGAGTTGCGGCTCGAAGCCCGTCGCCTGGATGAGCAGCATCACAACGGTCAGCGCTGCGGTGGCGACCGCGCCGGCTACCATCCCTTTGATCATATCGTTCATTGTTTGCGGACTGCTCACTCCCACTTGGAACGTCAACCGTGAAGCGGAGTTCCGTGCAGCGAAGAAGCGCGCGCGCCGTTCAGCTGCCCTTCAGATTCCAACGTTGGTTGAGCGACGCAGGTTGACTCGCGCGCTCCTGTGCCAGCGTTCCTGGCAGGAGTTATTTGTTTTTTGAAAGCTCGGTCTCGAGCTTTTTGCGGTTCTTGCGCGTGAGCTCGACGAAGCGCGGAGTGAGCCCAACGTCTTCGTAAATCGGATCGCCCTGCTCGTCGTTGGAGATCACCTTCTTGCCGGCCACGTAGGGCATGGAAGTCTCGATCTCCTGCAAGGCGGCGCCGAGCAGGTCGGTGATGAGCTGCTCGGAGGTCCTTCCTGGGAACATTTCGGCCAAGGCCGCCAGGCGTGCGGCATCATCAATGGGGAGCCGTACGGCGTACTCAGTGGCGGTGCGAGCACTTGCGGCACTCTCCCGCCAGGTTTCGAGCAGGTCTTTGAAGCTCATGGGGTGTCAGGGACGGTCAAGCTACTGAAGATGGGCTATCTTAGCGGAGCGAGACGCTCGTTCTCGGGTTTGATTCGATTTTCTTGACGGCTGTGCCGGGCGGCGGCGATACTCGGTACAAATGTCGCAGCAGGTCAACAGCCTCAGCCTTTGGTGGTGGCGCCCTTCACATACGGAGTGGGCGGCCGGCTAGTTCGCGCGATTTAAAAACGATCACGGCTCTACGAAACCCATCTCCGGTAGCCCCCGGGATGGGTTTTTTGTTGTGTGCGTTGTTCTTGGCCCTTGGGACAGGTAATCGGGAGAGAGCGTTGAAACCGCCATTCGACATTGCGGGCGATCTCGACACGCCGGTATCGGCTTTCATGAAGCTGGCCGGTTTCGCGCCGCGTTTCCTGCTGGAGAGCGTCGAAGGCGGCGAGCGCCTGGCGCGCTATTCGTTCATCGGGTTCGGTGATGGCCTGGAAGTCCGCCTCGATCGTGACGGCTTTATGGTGGGCGGCGAGCGCAGGCCCCTGCCGGCGAGCAAGGCGGAGCTGTTGACCGGTTTGCGCGACGCACTCCGGCGGGCGCCCCAGCCCCAGCCGGATATCGCGGGTGTACCGCTCGCCGGCGGTCTCGTCGGCTATTCGTCATACGATGTGGTGCGGTTCTTTGAGCGCGTCTCGGCCCGGACGGGTCTCGAGGGCGGCGTGCCTGCCCTGCATTACGTGGCACCCCGCTCCCTGTTGGTATTCGATCATTTGACCCGGGGCATCGCCCTCGTCCATGCGGGTTCCGAGGAGGAGCGCCGCTCCTTGCGCGCCGAAGTGGTTCGAGCGCTCCGGGGCGGACTGCCCAACGGCTCGCGGGCTGGGCGGTATTCAAAACCGGAGCCGGCCTATAGTCCCGCCGCCTACATGGATGGCGTGAGGCGTACCCAGGAATATATCGCCGCCGGCGACGTCTATCAGCTCGTACTCTCTACACGCTTCTCCGGCCGGCACGAGATCGATCCGTTTCAGGCATACCGCGCGCTGCGCCTGATCAATCCGTCTCCTTATATGTATTACTGCACGCTCGGCGATGTCACCGTGGTCGGCTCCTCACCGGAGGCGCTGGTGAAGTTGAAAGGGGGCCACGCGCAACTGCGGCCGATCGCCGGGACCCGGCCTCGCTCCGATGATCCGGCGATCGATATGGCCCGGGAGTCCGAGCTCAAGGCCGACCCGAAGGAAAATGCCGAGCACATCATGCTCGTCGACCTGGCCCGAAATGACCTGGGCCGGGTGGCTCGGGCCGGCACCGTGCGTGTGGATCCCTATCGTGCCATCGAGCGCTACAGCCACGTCATGCACATCGTCAGCGGCGTGCATGGGGAGCTCGCGCCCGGGTGCGATGCCTTCGATCTTTTTGCCGCCGCATTCCCCGCAGGCACGCTGGTCGGTGCTCCAAAGGTGCGTGCGATGCAGATCATCGATGAGTTGGAGCCCGTGAGCCGAGGGCTGTACGGCGGCACGGTCGGCTACTTTGGAGCTCGCGGCGATATGGATCATGCGATCACGATTCGCACGCTGGTGTTCCGTGGTGATGAATACAGCTACCAGGCCGGAGCCGGCATCGTGGCCGATAGTGTTCCGCAAACCGAGCACGAAGAGGTGCTGGCGAAAAGCGCCGCCATGGTAAGCGCACTCGAGATTGCTGGGGGTACCGCGCTATGAAGCCGAGACTCTTGTTGATCGATAACTACGACTCGTTTACCTACAACCTGGTGCAGGCGTTTCTCGTGCTGGGCGCCGACGTCCATGTCTATCGCAACGACGCGATGACGGTGGAAGAAGCCATCACCTTCGCACCGTCCCACCTCTGTATCTCGCCAGGACCCGGTACTCCATACGATGCCGGAGTGTCCATGGACATGATCCGCACGTTTGCGGGACGGCTGCCCGTGCTGGGTGTGTGCCTCGGGCATCAGTCGATCGTGGAGGTGTTTGGCGGCAAGGTCGTGCGGGCCGGTAGGCTCATGCACGGCAAGACCTCCGTGATTCAACACGACGGCCAGTCGTTGTTCGCAGGCCTGCCACAGCCCTGCGAGGTAGGGCGCTATCACTCGTTGATCGCCGCCCCTGGCACCTTACCTCCGGAGTTGGAAGTCACCGCGCGGACCTCGGAGGGTGAGATCATGGCGGTCCGGCACCGAGCCTTGATGGTTGAAGGCGTGCAGTTTCACCCGGAGAGCATCCTTACGCCGGACGGTCCAGCGTTGATGAAGAACTTCCTGAGTTTCACCGGCGGCCAGCGGGCTCGCGGCTCATCCGTCGGAGCGATCGATGCCGTCTCCGCGTGAGACTCTGGAGCGGCTGCTCGAAGGCCGCGACCTTTCGCAAAGTGAAGCGGAAGAGACGCTCACGCGGCTGACAGACCCCGAAGGGTCGCCGGCGATGGCGGGCGCACTCCTGGCCGCCTTGCGCAGCAAAGGCGTCGTCGCGGACGAAGTGCGAGGATTTGCTTCCGCGATGCGTCGGCTCGCGCGTCGACCGCCTATTCCAGCCGGCCTGCGCGGTATCGATATCGTCGGGACCGGGGGTGATACTTCCGGCAGTCTCAACATCTCGACCGGCACCGCTTTGCTGACCGCGGCCTGCGGCGTCCCGGTGTTGAAACACGGCAATCGCTCCATCTCCAGCCGCGCCGGGAGTGCCGATGTGCTGGAAGCGCTCGGCTTGAAAGTGCCGCTCGACGAGCAGGGTGTGGTCGATTGCCTGGCAGCCGCGAACTTCACATTCTTGTTCGCGCCTCATTATCACCCGGCCATGAAGGCCGTGGGTCCTGTGCGCGCGGCGCTCGGTGTGCGCACGATTTTCAACATCCTGGGCCCGTTGACCAACCCGGCTGAGCCGCCCTTCCATGTCATCGGGGCGTTCAGTCTGGATGTGGCCAAGCTCATTGCGCAAACGCTCGCCGGAATGCCTATCGAGCGAACGTTCGTCGTCCACGGGGCCGAAGGTTGGGATGAGCCGACACCCATCGGTCCGTTTACGATTTTCGACGTTCGCCCGGGGTATGTGGAGGTGGAGATGCGTGGCGCGGATGACTACGGCTTCGCGGCCTGCACGGCAGCGCACCTGGCTGGAGGGGATGCCCAACACAATGCGGTCGCATTGAGAGCGGTATTGGAGGGTGAGGACCAGGGGCCGCACCGGCATTGTTTGCTGCTGGGTGCCTCGCTGGCGCTGGAAGTTACTGGCAAGGTGCGCAATCCGCTGGAAGGCGTGGAATGCGCGGCCGATGCGATCGACAGCGGCGCAGCGCGGCGGGTGCTCGAAGCGATCGCGCGGATAGGGGCGGCACGAGGCGCCGTGGCGAGTGCGGGCACGATGGCCGCATCGGCCGCGATCGAGACGCCTGCGGTAGCCATCGACGCACCCGGCGGTGGAGCTAGCCGATGAGCGGCGACTTCCTCCAGCAGATGGCTGCGAGCAGCCGTCAACGTGCCGATGCGGCCAAGCGCGAATGCTCCGACGCTGACTTGCTCGCGCGCGCACTGGCCTCCCCGGCTCCGCCGCGCTTGCGACGCAACCCGGCGGGATTTGATTTGATCGCGGAGTTGAAGCTGCGCTCGCCCGCGGTGGGCCAACTGAAGTCCGCCGACGAGGACGTTTCGGCGCGTGTGAGTGCTTACGCGCGGGCAGGCGCGGCGGCCGTGTCGGTATTGACCGAGCCGAGCCGCTTTGACGGCTCGCTCGCGCACCTGGTAGACGCCACCCGTGTGTTGACACCTCTGCGCGTGCCCGCCATGCGCAAAGATTTTCTCGTCGACCCTTATCAAGTCAGTGAAGCCAGGCTGAGTGGAGCTGGTGGTGTGCTCATCATCCTTCGCATGCTGCCGCGAGAAGGCCTCGATGCGCTCATCGAGCGGGCGGCTCAGCTGGGCTTGTTTGTTCTGCTGGAAGCGTTTGACGCCAGCGACATCGAGTTGATGCACGACATTGTCGAGCAACATCAGAGCAAGGGAGTCGAGCAGCTCGCCGGCTTGAACTGCCGGGATCTGACGACCTTGCAGATCGTGCCGCAACGTCTTACTGAGCTCGCGCACCTGCTGCCGAAAAAAGTGCCGCGAGTAGCGGAAAGCGGTGTCCTTACCGCGGACGATGCAGGCCGCGTCGCCGCCGCCGGATACGAGCTCGCCCTCGTTGGCAGCGCGCTGATGCAGGGAGGCGATCCCGGCGCTCTGGCAGCGGCGATGTTGAATGGGGGGCGCGCCGCGCGCTCCAAAGTGGCCTAGAGTCATGTGGATCAAGATCTGCGGAATGACGACGCCCGATGCTGTAGCCGCCGCGCTCGCGGCAGGAGTAGATGCCATCGGCTTCGTTTTCGCGCAGTCGGTTCGTCGAGTTACCCCGGAGGTGGCGTCCCAACTTGCGGCACCCGCGCGCGGTCGCGTGCGTTGCGTGGCTGTGACGCGGCATCCGACTCAGGCGGGCATCGAGGAGATCTTGACCGCTTTCAGGCCCGACGTGTTGCAGGCGGATGTGGCAGATCTGAATCAACTCAGATTGCCTGCGGAGCTCGAGCTCCTACCGGTGCTGCGCGAGGAGCCGATGGCGGATAGCAAGCTAGGGCGGCGAGTGCTTTTCGAAGGAGCTGCAAGCGGCACAGGGCAGCTGTGTGACTGGACGGCGGCGCGCCGCACGGCGCGCCGCTTCGAGTTGATATTGGCCGGTGGGTTGAGCCCAACGAATGTCGCAGCGGCAATTGCAGAAGTCGAGCCGTTCGGTGTGGATGTCTCGACGGGGGTCGAAGTGCGGCCCGGAATCAAGAGCCCGCTCGAGATCGCCAACTTTGTATCGGCCGCGCGTCGCGCACCGCGGCCAATGAGGACAGATGTATGACAACGCCTAAACTGGGGCTGGATGCTTCGCGCTTGCTGGCTGATGCCATCGCGGGCAAATTTCCCGACTCGCAGGGCCGCTATGGGCCGTTCGGCGGCCGCTATGTTCCGGAAACGCTCATTCCGGCGCTCGAGCGTCTCGAGCAAGGTGCCCGTGAGCATCTGGGCGCCGCGGATTTTCAATCTGACTTCCAACGAGAGCTGAAAACATGGGTTGGCAGGCCAACGCCCTTGACGTTCGCTGCACGGCTCTCGGCTCTATGGGGCGCCAATATCTGGCTCAAGCGCGAGGACCTCGCGCACACCGGTGCTCACAAGATCAACAACGCCATCGGCCAGGGTTTGCTCGCCAAGCGCCTCGGCGCAAAGCGGATCGTCGCGGAAACGGGTGCGGGACAACACGGCGTGGCCAGTGCCGCGGCATGTGCTCGCCTCGGCCTGCCATGCACCGTGTACATGGGCTCCGTCGACATGGAGCGACAGGCGCCGAATGTCGGCCGCATGCGCTTGCTCGGCGCCGAGGTCGTGCCGGTGACCACGGGTGACAGGACTCTCCGCGCCGCCATCGATGAGGCTCTGCGCGCCTGGGTGTCGGATCCCCTCGATACCTACTACCTGATTGGCTCCGCCGTCGGTCCCCACCCCTATCCCTACATCGTTCGCGAGTTGCAGGCCGTGATAGGGCGTGAGGCTCGGGCGCAGATGCTCGAGGAAACGGGAGCCCTGCCGCATGCCGTTATCGCATGCGTTGGCGGCGGCTCGAACTCCATCGGCGCATTTCATGCGTTTGTGCCGGACAAGAATGTGGAGATCATCGGCATCGAGGCGGGAGGACGCGGGCCGCGCCTCGGCGACAACGCCGCGACCCTCTCGTTTGGTAGCCCGGGAGTCCTCCACGGCAGCTTCTCCATGCTGCTCCAGGATGAGAACGGACAGATCCAGGAGACCCACTCGGTTTCCGCCGGTCTCGACTATCCCGGTGTTGGACCAGAGCATTCCTTGCTCCTCGCCGCAGGCCGCGTGCGCTACCTTGCTTCGACCGACGACGAAGCCCTGGAGGCACTGAAAGCGTGTTGCCGGTACGAAGGCATTTTGCCGGCGATCGAGAGCGCGCACGCGCTGTTCGGTGCGCGCCGCTGGGCCGCTACCAACAAAGGGCGGAACATCGTGGTCTGCCTCTCCGGCCGTGGCGATAAGGACATGCCGACCTTGCAGACAACCGTACTCGCAGAAGGGGCCGCAAATGAGCGCTCGTGACTCGATCAGCCAAGCGATTCGCGCAGCGGCCAGCAAGGGTGGGCCGGCGCTGGTGGCCTTCATCACCGCTGGCTATCCCAGCCGGGAGAAATTCCGCGAGCACCTCCGGGCAGTAGCCGCCGGCGCCGATATCGTGGAGATCGGCGTGCCGTTTACCGATCCCATGGCCGACGGTGTGACCATCCAACGCTCGAGCCTTGCAGCGCTTGCGCAGGGTGTAAGTTTGCGGTGGATACTGGAGGAGCTCGAGGCGATGTCACGCCCCCAGACGCCGCTGTTGCTGATGAGCTACCTCAACCCACTCCTCGCCTTTGGCATCAACCGGCTGGCTGAATCGGCTGCGAAGGCGGGCGTCTCCGGCTTCATCGTGCCTGACTTGCCGCTGGACGAGAGCCAGGAATTGCGTGCGGCGCTGGACGAGCGCCAGATTGCGCTGGTGCAAATGGTCACGCCGGTCACCAAGCCGGAGCGCCTGCGGCAGCTGTGCGCCGGAAGTCAGGGTTTTGTCTACGCGGTCACCATGACCGGAACAACTGGAAAAAATGTCGCCGTACCGGCGGAGGTGACAAAATATCTCGATCGGGTCCGCGAGCTCGCCTCCGTTCCGGTTTGCGCCGGCTTCGGTATCCGCAGTCGCGAGCAGGTGGAATTGCTGCGCGGCCATGTGGATGGTGTCGTGATCGGCTCGGCGCTCGTGGAAGTCCTCGAGCGCGGTGAGGACGCTACGGAGTGGCTGCGCCGACTGCGCAGCAAGTGAGTCGACATAGACATAAAGGACTCGCGTTCCTGTTAGCCGCACTGTCCATGGTGAGCCCGTTCTCCATAGACACCTTCTTCCCGTCCTTTCACGCCATTGCGGCGCAGTTCTCGCTCAGCCCGTGGGTGGTCCAACAGACCTTGACGGCCTACATGCTGCCGCTGTCATTCATGTCGCTCGTGCAGGGCCCGCTGTCGGACGCAATCGGGCGCCGGCGCGTCATTCTGACCGGGCTCACTATTTATACCTTCGCGGCAATCGGCTGTACTCTGGCGCCGACATTCGGGACGCTGTTGTTGTTTCGGGCGCTGCAAGGAACCAGTGCGGGCGTCGGAACGATCGTCGGGCGTGCCGTCATCCGCGACTTGTATGAGGGGCCGCAGGCGCAAAAGCTGCTCAGCCTGGTGACCATGATCTTCGCGTTCGCCCCCGCTGTTGCACCTGTCATCGGCGGTTGGATCCATGTCACGCTGGGCTGGCGTGCCGTGTTCGGTTTCATGGCCTTGATTGGCGCCGCGCTCGCGCTCACGAGTTATTTGAAGCTGCCTGAGACGCATCCTCCCGAGCGACGTCCGCAGCTCCATGTCCCTACTTTGGCGCGAACCGCCATGCAGGTGGCCGGAAATGGAGAGTTTCTATTACTTGCCATGGCGATGGGCGCGAATTTCGCTGCCATGATGTGCTACATCGGTGCGGCGCCGACGGTGGTGCTGGACCGCTGGCACCTGCGTGAGACCCAGTTCGCCTGGTTGTTCCTACCCATCATCAGCGGCTTCGTGGTGGGCGCTTGGATCTCGGGCCGGTTGGCAGGACGCATCCCTTTGAGCCAGCAGGCGCGGATCGGTTTTGCAGTGTCGTTGACCGGGGCGGCGCTCACCTTCTGTTTGAACGCGCTGGTGACCGACCCTGGACTGCCGCTGCAGCAACTGCTGCTGTTGCTGATCGCCGTGGGCGTGCAATTGGTTTCACCAACGCTGAGCCTGCGTATGCTCGACCTGTTTCCCCACGCCCGCGGTTCCGCCGCGTCCGTGCAGTCGTGCATCTCGATCGTGATCTCGGCATTTGTTTTTGGAATTCTCGCCCCTTTGGTGAGCGGCTCGCTACTGAATCTCAGTGAGACGTCCTTGTGCGCTGCGCTGGTCGGGTTCGCGCTGTGGCGCGCCGCCCAAACTCGTATATCGTTCGCGCATCAGGCATGAGCGAGCACATGAAAACCATCACCGTGGCGCGCCGCTTCTGCGGACCGGCAAATTCTTCCAATGGAGGGTATTTCGCGGGACTGGTGGCGAGACTCGCCGCCGAGACCCTGACCGTGAGGTTGCTGAAGCCCCCACCTCTCGAGACGGCGATGGGTATTGTTGAGCGTGAGGATGGCGTGATCGAGGTGCGGCACGACGACACGCTGATCGGCGAAGCGAAGCCGAGTCAGTTGAGTCTGGCACTGCTCTCGCGGCCGCTGAGTTATTTCGAAGCGGTGGAAGCTTCGCGCCGCTACGCTGGCTTCAGCGCTCATCGCTTTCCCACGTGCTTTGTTTGTGGCACTCAGCGCCCCCGCGGGGATGGTATGCGGATTTTCGCGGGCCCGATTCCCGAGCGAAAATTGGTCGCGGCTCCTTGGGTACCGGACGCGTCCCTGGATGGTGGCGACGGCAAGGTCCGCCCGGAATTCATGTCCGCGGCATTGGATTGTCCGGGGTACTACGCCGTGGCTGATGCCGACCAGATGATGCTGTTGGGGGAGCTCACGGTGCACCTTGACCGTCTCGTCCATGTCGGCGAGTCATGTACCGTGGTGGGATGGCGTGTGGGCTCAGATGGGCGCAAGCACGAAGCAGGAACCGCGATTTTTGACGAAGATGGCGAGCTCTGCGGCCGCGCCCGCGCGGTGTGGATAGAGCCACGCGCCTGAAGGTGGAGCCTCGCCGAGCGACGACTTACGCCTAAGTCACGCCTGTCACAGCGCGGACGCCTCGGTCGTCTACGCTACGTATGGACCGCACAGAGACATTCGAGCAACACCGCTCCCGGCTCTTCGGCATCGCTTATCGCATGCTCGGCTCGCGGCCGGATGTCGAAGACGTTTTGCAGGAGGCCTATCTTCGCTGGCACCGAGCGCCGGTCGAGGAAATTCGTTCGAGCGAGGCATGGCTGGTTACCGCCACGACCCGCCTGTGCATCGATCGGTTGCGAGTGGCGCGCGAAGCACGCGAGACGTACGTAGGCCCATGGCTCCCGGAGCCACTATTACAGGATGCCTCACCTCCCGCGGATGCCGCGCTCGATCTCGCCTCCAGTCTCTCCATGGCTTTCCTGGTCGTCCTCGAACGATTGGCGCCCGAAGAGCGCGCCGCCTTTCTCCTCCACGATGTGTTTGATAGCGGCTACGCCGAGATCGCGCAGATACTCGGCAAAAGTGAGACAGCTTGTCGTCAGATCGTGAGTCGGGCGCGCAAGCGCGTTCGGGAGAAGCGGCCACGAGTCCAGGTCAGCGAAACCGCTCGACGCGCTCTGCTCGATCGGTTCGTGGCGGCGGTTCAGGCACAAGACCGAGAGGCCCTGCTGGCTCTGTTTGCCCAGGAGGCGACCTGGACTTCCGATGGGGGCGGCAAGACCCGTGCGGCCCGCAAGGTCGTCCGTGGCCGTGAACGGGTGGTGCGCTTCGTGCTCGGAGTCCTGGGTGAGCACGCGGAAAGCTTCACCTTCGCGCCCATCACCGTCAACAACGAAGCGGGGGTCGCACTTCGTCTCGGCGGCGAGCTCTTCTCAGTGATTGCCGCCCGCACGGATGGCGTGCGCATCCTGGACATCTACACCGTCCTCAACCCGGACAAACTACATCACACAGGAGAAGGATCATGACCCCTCGTATGGATTGGACCAGGAATCCCAAGCCGATGCAGCTGATGCTCAACATCGAGAGCTATATCGCCAACTGCGGCCTGGATCACAAGCTGTTGCATCTGATCAAGATGCGCGCCTCGCAGATCAACGGATGCGCGTACTGCCTCGACATGCATAGTAAGGACGCCCGCGCCCTGGGCGAGACCGAGCAACGGCTCTATGAGTTGAATGCGTGGCGCGAAACACCTTTCTATTCCGATCGTGAGCGCGCGGCGTTGGCGTGGACCGAGGCGGTCACCCTGATTACCGAAGGCCATGTACCCGATGCCGTGTACAACTCCGTGCGAGAGCAGTTCAGCGAGGAAGAGCTCGTCAACCTGACACTGGCGATTACGACCCTCAACGCCTGGAATCGCCTGGCGATCTCGTTTCGCGCGCTTCCCGGGTCATATCGAGCGGCGGCTCGCAAAGACGGGTGACCGCTCGCGGTCAGGCGGGGTCGTCGGGCGCCAACTGCCGCCGCAGTGATCGCTTACCCGCCGCGGCCGCCAGCTCCGCCAAGCGCTTGCCAAGTGCCGCCTGTTTCGGCCGATAGTGGGCATTGGAAGCCAGCCTTTCCTCCACGACTTCCAGTGCCCGCCCGGTCTCGCGGCGGGCGAGATAAAGGGTCAGCAACTCGTCGCTGAGCCGGTCGCCGGGCCGGACGTCATCCCATCGCAGCACCGCAGCCAGCACGGCGCGATGCTCGAGCAGCAGTTTGTCGGTTGGATCGCCGGCGCTACCCTTCGACTTCAACCAGGTCTCGATCTCCTGCCATCCCTCCAGCGGCTTTCCCACGCGGAATTTGCGGTGGGCCGTTTCCAGCATCCGGTTCCGCTCAGTGGCATGCTCCCGCTGCGAGCGTTCCTGCAAGCGCTCACGGGTGCTCTTGAACTCGATGCCGAGCTCCGGACGGTGCTCGTGCAAAACACCGCCGACCAGTGCAAAGACAACCAACAACCCCAGCTGTGTGGCCGCCAGCCCGAGCCACAGAGGTATCTCCGACCGGAACAGAACGGTCAGCAAAACCGCTAGCGCCACAATCGCGCCGAGCGGCAGGCCATAGGCGCGGCCAACTGCCCGCACCACACCCAACAACTCGGGCGGCCAGGCCGCGCGCGCCAGGTTGCCGCTGAGGCCCAGGACGGCCATGCTGGCGGGAAGCAAGAACAACAATGCCGCCGCCAACGCCCAGCCACAGGCCGGTGTGGTGTGCCTGCCCAACTCAAACGACAGATATCCGCCGCCCAGGAGCAAGAGCGCCTGGGCGAGCGGACGCTGCTCGTCGACCGGATTCACCATCTCGAGTGACAACACCGGTGGCTCTTCCGCCCCGGCAATGACTGCATCCAACAGGATGAAGCAGTACTTGAAGAACCAGGATGTCAGCAGTAAACCCAGCGGCAAGCCCATCCATCCCGCGCGGCGAGCCACTTCCAGGCCCAGCGTGAAGGTCACAACCAGAGCCAGGGAGCCGCCGCGGAACGGAAAAAGGAAGTAGCGGCTCATAACGGCATGCGACTTGCGACGAGTGCTGGCGTGCCCATGATGGGCATGCGCTGAAAGGGTGCAATGAGCATGAGAGCCGCGAACCTGATCAATCGAGCCGAGCTGATTGAGCGCGCTGAGCGCTGGCCGGTGCCGATCGTCGTCCTGGTGACCAGCTGTATCATTATGACGGCAGCCGCAGTGTGGGCCTAGGAGCCCAGTCAGCTTCCTGGTAAGCCCAGGTCCACGTAGGGAGTTTCGATTTTACACGGGCGTTCCGGCGCGGTCGCCGGAGCTGCCGGTCGTCAGCCGTCAGCTGACGGTGCAATCACTGGCGCTCGCGGGCCGCCTGCCATCCGGGCGCTGCGCCAGGCGCCGTACTTGTAATAAAGAATGGCGAGGACTGCGGCCAGGGCAGAGGAAACCGGAAAGCTCCACCAGACCGCATCCACCTGGTACTTGCCGATAAACATCTCCGCCAGGGGGACGCGGACCAGCAGCAGGCAGACCGCCAGGATCGCTAACGGAGCCATCACCGCCCCGGTGGCGCGCACGACTCCGAACAGCACCATGGTCACTCCAAAGAAGATGTAGGACCACGTGACGACCCGGTTCAGGTGCGTTGCGATATCGAGGGCAGCCGATCCAGTGGGCAGGAAAATATGAAACGCCTGTTGATCGACGATTTCGATCAACAGGACCATAGAACCCGTGATGACTACGCTGAAGAGGACGCCGGCGCGGGCGACCGCATTCACCCGATCCCACTTGCGAGCGCCTACGTTCTGCGCGGCCATGGCCGACACGGCCATGCCGACCGCGAAGGTCGGCATCTGGATGTAATTCCACAGTTGTAAGGCCGCACCGTATGCAGCCGTGGTGTCGACGCCGAAATTGTTGACCAGCGCGATCATCAGCACGGCGCTCAGGGAGACCACCAGCATCTGCGCGCACATTGGAATGCCTTTCCTTACCAAGGTACCCACGATGGTCCAGTCCACGCGCAGGTGGCGGATTTCATCCTTGTGCAACGCAAGCAGATGGCGTCGGCGGTACAGGTGAGTCACAAGAGAGGTGAGGCTCACTACTTGAGCCACGAAGGTGGCTAACGCCGACCCGGCAATTCCTAGCCGGGGGATGGGGCCCCAGCCGAAGATGAAAACGGGATTCAAGCCGATGTCGATGACCACCGACAGCAACATGAAATAGAAGGGTGTTTTGGAGTCGCCCGCGCCGCGGAGCACCGACGTGACGAACGCGTACATGAAAATGAAGGGCAGTCCGAGAAAGATCACGCGCATGTATGCAACAGCCAGGGGCAGTGCATCCGCAGGGGTGCTCATGGCCGCCAGCAGCGGCTCGCACCCGAACATCCCGGCAACAGCCATGACCACGGAGAGGGCGCAGAAAAAAGTCGCACTCGTGCCGACGACCCGCTTGGCCTCTGGAATGTCATTCGCGCCAATGCACTGGCCAATCAGGATGGTCGCAGCCATGGCGATGCCAAAGGCCGCGCCAATCAACAAGAACATGACGGTGTTCGCGTTGGAGGTAGCGGTCAGTGCCGCTTCCCCCAGGTATTGCCCCACCCAGATCGAATTCACCGAGCCGTTCAGCGACTGCAGCACATTGGCGAACAGAATGGGCAGCGTGAAGCGAAACAAGCCGCCGGTGATGGAGCCTTCGGTGAGCGAGCGGGGGGTATTCATGGGGGCTGCGGATTATGGCGGAAAGCGAGGAGCGCTGCGGGCTGTAATACCCATTTGGCATCCCCCAACCACCGCGCAGCGGACGGCCGCTGCGAAAAGGACCTTCACAGTGGGCCGGCTGCCTTGGCTAAGTTCTCCTGCGCCAAGCCATCGCCAGCCAGATCGCGCCAAGGAGGGTCAGTGCCCATCCCGGCCAACCCTCTCCCCAATCCACTCCGACCCAGATCAAGCCGCCCAGAAGGATCGCGGCTCCTATCGGCACCGCGTCCCGCCGCCGGGAAGCCTGCCGGATCTCTTCACGGAGAATCTCGATCTCGGCTGCGGTCGCCTGCCCTCTGAGGTCTCCGCCGCGCGCCCGCTGCACCGCTCCATTCAGGAGTGTTGGAAGGGAGCGGGCGACCTCAATGAGCTCGGGCATCTGCCGTTTGAGGTCCTGCAGAACCTGTCTGAGGCTCCAGCGCTCGCGCATCCATTCCCGCAGGATGGGGCTCGCGGTCTGCCAGATGTCGAGCTCGGGGTAAAGATCCCGCCCCAGCCCTTCGACATTCAAGAGAGTCTTTTGTAAAAGAATCAGCTGTGGCTGGACCTCCATGTTGAAGCGGCGGGAGATCTCGAAGAGGCGCACGAGAATGTTCCCGAAGGAGACGTCCTTGAGGGGCCGATTGAAGATCGGCTCGAGCACCGTGCGCACCGCCGACTCCATCTCATCCACACGCGTTCCCGGTGGTACCCAGCCCGACTCGACGTGCAGCAGGGCGACGCGCCGGTAGTCCCGATCGAAGACGGCCAGGAAGTTCTCCGCAAGGTAGTGCTGATCGTTCGGATCGAGCGTACCCATGATGCCGAAGTCGATTGCCGCGTAGCGCGGATTACGCGGATCGGTCAGCAATACGAAGATGTTCCCCGGGTGCATGTCCGCATGGAAGAAGTTGTGCCGAAACACCTGGGTGAAGAAGATGCGCACGCCGTTCTCGGCGAGTTTGGCGATGTCGGCGTCCGCACCCCGCAGCCGCTCCATATCGGAGATGGGCACGCCGTGGATGCGCTCCATGACCATCACGTCCAGGCGGCAGTAATCCCAATATACCTCCGGCACGTAAAGCAGATCCGAGCCGGCGAAGTTGCGTCTAAGTTGGGACGCGTTGGCCGCCTCGCGCATCAGATCCAACTCATCGAGGATGGTCTTCTCGTATTCGCCGACGATCTCCAGAGGCCGCAGGCGGCGCGCCGGAGCCCAATAACGCTGCGCCAGTTGCGCCAGGGCGTACAACACCTCGAGGTCGCGCTCGATCAGTGTCCGCATACCCGGGCGCAACACTTTGACCACCACCTCCTGACCCTCCCGCAGGCGCGCAACATGTACTTGCGCGATGGAGGCCGCCGCGAGCGGCTGCTCATCGAACTCCGCGAAAATTTCGGTTACCGGACGCCCGTAGGCACGCTCGATGATTTCGCGGGCGATGTGTCCGGGAAACGGCGGAACACGGTCCTGCAGCTTCGCCAGCTCGTCGGCAATGTCCTGCGGCAACAAGTCGCGCCGTGTGGAGACCGCTTGTCCGAACTTCACGAAAATAGGGCCTAGCTCTTCCAGGGCGAGCCGTAACCGCTCGCCCCGGCTCGCGCGCCGGCGGCGCTCGAACCAGGTGTCCGGGGACAGAAAGAAAAGAAACCGCAGAGGGCGGTAAAGGTGAGTTGCGCGGACGAAGTCATCCAGCCCATGTTTGAGAAGTACGCGCTGGATCTGTAAGAGCCGCGCGAGCACGCGCAGCTTCACTGCCCCCCCACCCGCGTCACTGAATGCCGCCGCGCCGTTGGCGCAGGAGAGCGATGCGAGCGTCGAGTCGATCCACGTCCTCGCGGAGTGCGTCGACGCCTTTCAAGAACTGCTCGCCCTCGTTTCGCGGCACGAGGTCATGGCGCTCATGCCCGAGATACTCCGCGATATTCTCTATGCCTGTCAGGGCGATCTTGCGGGTCCAGCTCAGAGCACCGCGAGCGAAGCGGCCGATCTGGTGAGCGGGTACGTCACCCGCGAGCAACGCGAGATCGTCCTCCAGATCCGGACGCAACAGGAGGATCAGCTCCCGGAATTTCTGCGCCAGCTCGGCGTTGCCGCGGATCTCGACATCGCCGCGCTGAAGCACCGCATCAGGAGCATCTCCGCCGAGCGCCAGCAGACCGAAAGGGCCGCCGACAATTTCCGCATCGGCGCCCGTTTCGCCACGCGTGATTCGCAAAGTGCTGCCGGTCGATTCCACCCGTACGCGCGTGATCTCCCGGATTTCGACCAGGACGCTGCGCCCCGTCAGCTCGGCGCACAACTGCTGTGCCCGCGGCGAGCGTGGCAAGCCGCGATTGAGTACGTTTTCCAGGGTGGCGGTCAGCATGCGGTCGGCTCCGGTGCGGCGCCGATCCTATACTGCGACTGAGGTAGGAGCTAGCATTGGTTAACTGGCGCAAAGGCTCGCGCTTTGCGCGGACATTACCCTGTTGACCGCCGGCAAAGAGCGCGGTCTTTGCCGGCTGCGCCTGGCGGGGACGCTAGTGCTCGGTATCGCGGATCAACGCCAGTGTGCTCCGGGGCGCGCGGTCGGGCTCGGTCGGGTCATCGTCCCGGCAGCCCGCGTCGACGAGGAAGCCGTAGAACGCCCGCAGACATGACAGTGACACGCTGATGTACTCGCGCACATCCGCGTCGGTTGCGCTGATGAGGGTGCGCTGCTTGGTCTCGAGGAGCCAGCGATCGAGGCTCTCCAGGTCGGAGCGGTAGGCGCTCAGGACCTCTTTCGGCAGGGACTGCTGCGCGTACAGCACATCGACAAAGCGCCGGATCACGTCCGCCGAGATCCCCTGCCAGGGGTCGGCCGTGCCTGGCCCGATGGAGATCGGCTCGATGAGCCCGCTGCTGCGTTTCATAACGTGTGCCCTGCCCGCCGCGCCCGCTATTGTCAAGTCAGCGCGGATCCGTTTCGCCGTGTGTTGGTGTTATCTTGCCAGCGTGCACTCTAATGAGTTAGTCGTCGCGGAGAAAGCGACTCAGTTCACACGAACCACACGCACGCCGCCCGCACCCCGGGCTGTTGCATTCATGTTGAACGAAGTCTGTCGCAATGGACGCCGCCACCCCGGCAGCGCACGTCCGCGGGGAGGCTATAGTCTGGCAGGCTCGTCGGGGTGGAGATCGGCCAGGCAGCTATCGACGTTGGCGAGGTAGTCGGTCAACAGACTGCGGGCCTTGGCGGTGAGCGTGACGAAATCGCGGCGGCCGTCGCGCGCGTCCGGGGTGCGATCGACGTAACCGCCGGTCGTGAGCTCGCCGATGCGGCGCAGGGAAGTGGTGGCCGAGACACCGGGAATGGAGATAGTCAGGGCGGAAACCGACAGCTTCTGGTTGCTTTGCTCGGCGCGTAGCAACTCGAGCAACAGCTCCCAGGCAACCTCATCGAGCTTGTGATCGTTATAACGAATGCGGACGCGGCGCAGCTGCTCGATGGTATCGAGCACCGAGACCTTGGTCCTCTGTCCGGAGGGCAGTGACGCCGAGTCGCGCTGCGGCTCGTTGAGACGGGCGGTGCGGCTGGCGGGCTCGGCCAACCGGCGCAGCTCACCGGTCAACTCCTCGGCTTGGCGGATGAGTTGGACAACATCGGGCACGGTCGCCATGTAGGCGCGCCGATCCTGACGAGCGAGCTCGAGGGCGCGGCTGACGGTTTCGATGATCTCGGCCGGGCGCACGGGTTTGACCAGAAAGTCGTAGGCACCGGTGCGAAGCGCGCCTACGGCGGATTCGAGCGAGGGGCGTGCTGTCAGAAACAGCACGCGCGGAGGGGGTCGTTTGAGGGCGAGAGCGCTCAGGGCTTCGGCGAACTCCAGGCCGCTCATGTGCGGCATGTAGAGATCGCTGACGACTACGGCGATCTCCTCGCGCGCGGCCACGGTCGCGAGGGCCTGTTGAGGATCGCCACTGCTGGAGCATTTAAAGCCGGCGCCGCTCAGCACTCCATCCAGGAATGTGAGGGTCGTGAGGTCGTCATCCAGTAGCAGCACTTCCTCGTTCATGGCGCGGACATGTTAGTGAGAGACGCGGATCGATCCTGGCGCAGTCGCGACACTATGGAAAGTCAAAGGCCGATGAGCTCCATCGCTACTCTACCTGTCATTGTAACCGGCCCTTGAGCGCGCTCGCCCGATTTCGACGTACGTCACGCGCACAGCGCCGGCGCCTCCAGGCGGTCATCGGCCTGCTTGGCGCCCTACTGGCCATCGGCACCCGCTGGGCTCCACTTGCGGCTGGGAGCGCCGCTAACGTATCGCTCGAAGGCTCGGCCGTCGCGGTAACAGGTCTCATTGCCGGCTGGCTTGGCAGTGCCGTCTTACTGTTGCTTCTGACACTCGTCACGCTTGCAAGTGCCGGGACATTGGGCGCGGCGCTCCTGTCACTGGGCCGCGACGTCGTGGTGGGGATCTGCAGTGTCCTCCTGGGTAAAGGGGCTCGCTACGTCATCGTGGCCATGCACGAGCGAAATGGGCTGCGGCGGCGGTTGGCCAGGCATCAACAGCGGATTCTGTCTATTCGCAGCCATGCGAAAGCCGAGGCCGCCCGAGCCGTTTCCGGATACGAAGCCGAGCTGCGGGGGGCGCGCCGGCTGGTGGAGTCCGCGCAGCGTTCCAGCGGGCATTTTGTCGCTATGATGAGTCACGAGATCCGCACGCCTTTGCATGGGCTGATGGCGACAATAGACATGCTCCGGGATGAGCCGTTATCCGCCGAGGGGAGACACCGTGTCGCCATCGCACGGGCTTGCGCCCGGACCCTTCTCAATATCGCCAACGACATCCTGGATTTGAGTCGTATAGAGGCTGGCTCGTTTCCGCTCGAACGCAAGCCCTTCGATCTCGAGAGAGTGTTACGTGAGGTGGTCGAGGAAGCGCGTGCGCGGGCGCAGTCGCTGGGCTTGGACCTTCGGGTCATCATCGAGACCCCGCTGCCAAGGTCGCTCATCGGCGACCCGGCGCGCATCAAGCAGATCCTGACCAACCTCGTTTCCAACGCGCTCAAATTCACCAACGCCGGGCTCATAACTGTGCAGGCATGGTATGACGGTGCGCAGTGCACGATCGATGTGATCGATACGGGGGAGGGTGTGCCACGCGGCAAGCAGGCTGTGATATTCGAGCCTTTCGTTCAAGCGCAATCCATGGGCGCGCACCCCGGTGGCGGCGCGGGTCTGGGCCTGCCGATCAGTCGCCGTCTGTCGGAGGCGATGGGGGGAGGTCTGGTGTTGCTGAGGACGAGCCCGGACGGTTCCACCTTTCGTGTCACGCTGCCACTGGAAGCTTCCGCGGAGGAGGCTCTGGAAGATCAGAGTCAGCGCATTCTGAAGAATCCACCCGGCCGTATCCTGGTGGTGGAGGATCACCCGGCCAATCAATATGTGGCGAAGAGTCTGCTCGAGAGTCTCGACTGCACAGTTACCTTGGCGCGGACGGGCGTGGAGGCGCTCGAGGCGCTGAGCAAACAGACGTTTGACCTCGTGCTAATGGATTGTCAGTTGCCGGACATGGATGGCTACGAGACCACGCGCCGCATGCGCACCTTCCTGCACCGGTATATCCCGGTGATCGCGATTACGGCCAACGCAATGGGGGACGACAAACAGCGCTGTCTGGATGCGGGCATGGACGACTTTCTGTCCAAGCCGTTCACCAGGTCGACACTCTGCGACCTGCTTTGCAAGTGGCTGGTGCCGGCGGCGCAGACACAATCCGAGAGTGCGACGCCGGAGCGGATCGCGGACCAGCCGGTGCTGGCAGGAGTGGTATTCGAAGAGCTTTGGGAAAGTCTGCAGTGGAGGATTGGGCCACTGCGCAAGATCTACGAGTCGTTCCTGGCGGTCGCCCGCGAGACGCTCGATATGCTGAACTGCGCGACTGCTACTGGTGATGGCACCGTGTTGGCGCGCCGGCTGCATACGCTGCTGGGTAGCGCCGGGATGGTGGGGGCACGCCAGGTGGAGCTGGTGGCAGCGTGGCTCCAGGAAGTGGTGAAAGCGGATCGCCGCGCGGATCTCGAGGCGGGTCGGGTGTTGCTTGCTTCAGCCCTGCGGCGTTTCGAGACAGAGCTCGAGCGGCGCCTGGATTCGCTGGCGCGCTGAGCGTCAGCCCCCGAAAGTCAATATTTATAACCGCGATGCACGGCGACGATGCCCCCCGAGAGGTTGTGGTAGCGGCAGCCTTCGAGGCCGGCCGCTTGCATCAGGGCGAGCAGTTTCTCCTGGTTGGGATGCATCCGGATCGACTCCGCCAGATAGCGGTAGCTGGCTTCGTCGCGGGCGACCAGCTTTCCCAACAAGGGCAGCACATGAAAAGAGTACGCGTCGTAAAGGGGCGCCAGACCGGGGGCGATCGGTTGCGAGAACTCCAGGACCAGTACCTGTCCGCCGGGTTTCAATGCCCGCCGCATGGAGGCCAGTGCCGCCGGCTTGTCGGTCACGTTGCGAAGCCCAAAACCGATGGTGATGCAGTCGAAGCTGCTTTCGGCAAACGGCAGCCGCTCGGCGTTGGCCTGCACGTACTGAATGTTGCCCACGCGGCCCTTGTCGATGAGCCGATCGCGTCCGTGGTCGAGCATGGCGGCGTTGATGTCGGCGAGAACGACGAGGCCGCGATCGCCCACCTGTTGTGAGAGTCCCATGGCGAGGTCGCCCGTGCCGCCCGCCACATCCAAGGCGCGCTGTCCGGGACGCAGGTTCGTGAGCGAGAGGGTGAAACGCTTCCAGAGCCGGTGGGCGCCTGCCGACATCAGGTCGTTCATGAGGTCGTAGTTGTCGGCAACGGAGTCGAATACTCCACGGACCCGCCGCGTCTTCTCGCCCCAGGGGACCCGCTCAAAACCGAAGTCGGTCGACCGGTCGTCTTTCATTTCGTATCAATCCCGCGGCTGGAGCCGCCATCGCCAATACTTTCTGTTGCAATTTTCTATCAGTGCTGCGCAGAATCCGTGCCGATTGCGGGGGTCTTGTAACTGTAAAGGGCTGAGCGGCTCAGGCTGTTCAGCCCTTTTTTACGCGCGCCAGGTATTTTGCCCAGTTGGCGGCGCGGTCGCGACCCAGCTCGTACAGGTACTTCCAGGTATAGAGGCCGGTATCGTGCCCGTCGTCGAAGACCAGCTTGACGGCGTACTGGCCGACCGGTTCGACGGCCCGGATGCCCACGTTCTCCTTCCCGAGCACCAGGACCTCCTGACCGGGTCCATGCCCCTTCACTTCCGCCGATGGCGAATGCACTCGCAGGTACTCGAACGGCAACTGGAAAACGGTACCGTCCACGAAGCTCACCTCGAGCACCCGGGAGGCTTTCCGCAACTTGATTTCCGCAGGGATAGGCTCTGACATGACCCGGGGATTATAGGCGACCCGGGTCCGGGGCGTATCCTGCGCGGTTTACTGCGCTCGCGGCCGGGCTCCTTCCCTGTGAAACGGGGAAGCTTCGCTGCGGGTCAAAGGCGATCCAACTCCGCGCGGCTGTGTAGCGCGCGGGTGGCTATGCTGCGAAGCGAATCAACGCCGCGCGCTGAGACTGTTTGTCTCAGTTCGTCATCATGCCGACGCGGCGCGCGACGAGTACCGCCTGCGTACGATTGACCACACCTAACACTTTGAAAATGGCGGTCACGTGCGCTTTGACGGTCTTCTCCGACAGCCCGAGCTCGGTCGCGATCTGCTTGTTCGTCTTACCCTGACATACGCGCGAGAGCACCTCGAGCTGTCGCAAGGTGAGCAGACCGACGTCCGGTATGGGCTGCGGCGGATCAGTCGCTGCAGATCCCGCGGAGCCGTTGGAAAGCCCCGCACTGCCTTGCAGGCCAGCCGGTACACTGACATTGCCTTCCAGGACCTGTTGCAGAACTTCGAGCAACACGCGCGTGGGCGCCGATTTCGGCACGAAACCCATGGCGCCAGCGTTGATGGTCTGCCGCACGTTCTCGGGGTCTTCGAGCGCGGACAGCACTACAACCGGCAACGAGGGAAACCGCTCGTGGAGCCGACCGATCAAACCGAAGCCGCTCATACCAGGAAGGGCTAGATCCAGTAGCACCAGGTCGAGATCGGGATTGGCCGCCGCCATGGCCATTCCTTGCTCGGCGTCGCGCGCGGACATGACTCGTGTGTCGTGTCCGAGCGATTCTAGTGCTGCTGCGACCCCTTCCTGCACGAGAGGATGGTCATCAATGACGAGTACTTTCAGGGGCATTGGTGTGCAGGAGTATCCAAACAGTCTGCGTGAACGGGCCGCCCCGCGCCAGCTGGACCTTGGTCCAGTGGAGCGTCGGCGCAGCAGCTTGACGGCGTTGGCGCTGGAACGCCACCGGGAAAAAAGCCAGTTTGAATGTACTTCGCCACTCGATCAGGGCTTCGCCCAACTTTCCTGCGTCCGGTATGCCGGCCAGTCGACACAAACCGCTACACGTAACGGTGCTGCGCGCCGAGCAAAGAGCCGTTTCGCCAGGGTTGACTTAACTTACATAGTTTACGCTCAAACAGCGCGCTGACACAGCCGTGTCGGTGAGTGGCAGCAGTGCTAGGCTCCCTACATGGCCTCAGAGCTGAGAGATGTTCAAGCAGGGTCTGCGGATCCATCGGCGGCCGAGCGCCAGGAGGCTCGCGACCTGCTGGTCGAGCACGAGAAGGTCCGCACCCAGTACCGAAACATGCCAATCGCAATGATTGGCAGCGTAGTGATCGCAACCCTGATGGGAGCCGCCCTCGCCAAAGGGGTGACGCCCTGGAAGGTGTTGGTGTGGATGGGAGCGGTATACGCCTGGACCATCGGGCGGTTCTTCCAGTGGCGCGCGTTCGAGCGCATAGATCCGGGACCCGAAGCGATCGGGCCGTGGCGCACCTACGCGATCGTGGGCTCGCTGTGCGCAGGAATCATCTGGGGCGTCGGGGCCGTGGTCATGTATGTCCCGGACGGGCTTGCCTACCAGCTGTTTTTGACCATGGGTCTGCTCGGCATGGGCTCGGGCTGCGTATACGCCTCCGGTTCGGTGATGCCGTCCTTTTTCGCCTTCATGTATCCGGCGATTCTCCCTGCGGCCGTCATCTTCATGCGTGAGGACGACCTGCTGCACGTCACGACCAGCGCGCTGATGATTCTCTATGTCGTGCTCATGACGCTCTTCGCTCTGCGCGTGTACGGCTCCATTGATGAATTCATCAGCCTGCGTTTCGAAAACTCCGGCTTGATCGCGGAGCTCCGCCGCCGCAAGGAGGTCGCCGAGGAAGCCAACATCGCCAAATCGCGCTTTCTGGCCGCGGCCAGCCACGACTTGCGCCAGCCCTTGCACGCGCTCGGGCTGTTCGTCCAGGCGTTGGAGGAATCACCGTTGGCGAACCGTGAGCGACAGGTTATCGGCAACATCCGGCACTCCGTCGATGCGATGGAGGAGCTGTTCAACGCATTGCTCGACATCTCGCGCCTCGATGCGGGCGTCGTGCAGCCTTGCGTCTCGACATTCCCACTTACAACGCTGTTCGATCGTGTTCGCTTTGAATTCGCGCCGATCGCGCGCCAGAAGCGCCTCTCGCTCACTGTGATGAAAACATCCGTGTTTGTAGTGAGCGATCCGTCGCTCCTCGCCCGGATCGTGCGCAACCTGCTGGCCAACGCGGTCCGCTACACCGATCGCGGCGGTGTCGTGCTCGGGTGCCGGCGCAGGGGCAAGACTGTCCGCATCGAGGTCTGGGATACCGGCCGCGGAATCCCGGAGGAGCGACACACGGAGATCTTCCGGGAGTTCTATCAGCTGGAGAACCCGGAACGCGACCGGCGCAAAGGGCTCGGCCTGGGGCTGGCCATCGTCGAGCGCCTTTGCCGGCTGCTGGACCATCCGGTAGGTCTTCGTTCGAGCGTGGGCAGAGGCTCAGTGTTTGCGATCACGGTGCCTCTGGGAGCGCGCGAAGACCATGTCCCCATTGAAAGCAGCCCGGACGCGGCCGGAGTGTTCGACTTGTCCGGCGCCATGGTGCTCGTCATCGACGATGAGGGCGCGGTCCAGGAAGGAATGGCGGCACTGCTGCGTAAATGGCAATGCGAGGTACTCACCGCGGGGTCGGGCAAGGAGATGCTGCAACAGCTGGCAGCCGTGCAGCGGCTGCCTGACCTGATCATTTCGGACTACAGACTGCGGGCCGGGGAAAATGGTATCGAAGTGGTCGAAATGCTCCGCAGTGAGTTCAATGTCGAGATTCCCGCCCTGCTGGTGACCGGCGATACGGCACCCGATCGGCTGCGCGACGCTGAGGCCAGCGGCTTGCCCATTTTGCATAAGCCCTTGAATCCAGCGAAGTTACGCACTCTGATTGCGAACTTGCTACGGGAACATATGAATGCTGCATAGCAGCATCATCCTTGTCGCCAGTTCCCTGCGCCCATGAGTCTTCTGGGCACGGTGACATTCGGGGCAACGACTCTATACTTAGCGTCCCGTGCACAATATGAGGGCCGCGGTGGAACCGACGAATACCGCGCATCCTGACTACTACCATCGTGTCGTGGATTGCCAGTGGGCCTGTCCGGCCCACACTGATGTCCCTGAATACATCCGCCTGATTGCGCAAGGCCGTTTCACCGATGCCTACATGGTGAACCGGCATTCGAACGTCTTCCCGGGCATTCTCGGGCGCGTGTGCGACCGACCGTGCGAGCCGGCTTGCCGACGTGGCCGGGTCGAGGAGAAGCCGGTCGCGATCTGCCGATTGAAACGCGTCGCGGCCGACCACCGTGATGACATTACGGGCCGCCTCCCCAAGATTCCCCAGGTAAAGAACGGCAAGCGTGTCGCCTTGATCGGCGCCGGATGTGCTTCGCTCACTGTGGCGAACGACCTCATGCCGCTCGGCTATCAAGTGACCGTCTTCGAGCAGTCGGCCGAGCCCGGCGGCCTGATGCGGACCAATATCCCCTCATTCCGCCTGCCGCAGACCGTCCTCGAAGACGAGATCGGACAGATCACGGGAATGGGGGTCGACCTCAAGCTCAATCACCCCATAGGGAGCATGCGCGAGCTGCTCGCGAGCGGTGGCTTCGATGCCGTGTTCGTCGGCTCCGGAGCGCCCAAGGGGAAGGAGCTGCGCCTGCCCGGACGCGAAGCGGCCGCGGCAAACGTGCATATCGGCATCGCTTGGCTCGAGTCGGTGGCGTTTGGCCATATCGACAAGATCGGTGAGCGTGTTCTGATCATCGGCGTGGGTAACACCGCCATGGATTGTTGCCGCACCAGCCTGAGACTCGGGGCGCGCAACGTGAAGGTGATGGCGCGCAAGCCGCGCGGTTTTTTCAAGGCCTCGGCCTGGGAGCTGGAGGACGCGGAGGAGGAAAGCGTCGATATCGTCATCAATCATTCGCCGAAGTCGTTTGTCCTCGAGAACGGCAAGCTGACCGGCATGATGTTCGACAAGATGGAGTATGACATCGATGCCAATGGCCAGATCACCGGCGAGCGTGTCCTCGCGGAGGAGTTCATCCCCGCCGACGATGTGATCCTCGCGATCGGCCAGGAGAATGCTTTTCCCTGGATCGAGCGCGATCTCGGCATCCAGTTCGACAAGTGGGACGTGCCGGTGGTCGACAAGATCACCTTCCAATCGAGCCGGCCTGGCGTATTTTTCGGCGGCGATGCCGCCTTTGGTCCCAAGAACATCATCTGGGCCGTAGAGCACGGTCACCAGGCCGCCATCTCCATCCACCGCCATTGTCAGGGCGAGCCCGTTACGGATCGGCTTGCGCCGGGTATGAACCTGCAGAGCCGCAAGATGGGCATCCACGAGTGGTCGTATTCGAACGACTACGCGCCCGTGGAGCGCCGGTTGGTGCCGCACGTGTCGCTCAAAGAGCGCTTCAAGAAGCTCAACATCGAAGTCGAGTTGGGTTTCAGCGCCGAGCAGGCGGCTCAAGAGGTGCAGCGCTGCCTCAATTGCGACGTGCAAACCGTCTTCAGCGCGAAACTGTGCATCGAGTGCGACGCCTGCATCGACATCTGCCCGGTCGATTGCCTCACCATCACCGGTAACGGCGACGAGGCTGACCTGCGTACGCGCTTGAAAGCTCCCGCCAAAAACCTGGCGCAACCGCTGATGGTTTCGGCGGCTCTGCCGCAAACCGGCCGCGTCATGGTGAAGGACGAGGACCTTTGTGTTCACTGCGGACTGTGCGCGGAGCGTTGCCCGACCGCCGCATGGGATATGCAGAAATCGTATGTGCACTGGCCACACGCGGACGACGAAGCCCGGGTGCTCATGGCCAAGGAACCGAAAATCGCATGAGCCCTGCCCAACGTATCAACGATTTTGCGATCAAGATCGCGACCGTAAATGGCACCGGATCGGCGAGCGCCAACACGCTGTTGATGAAGTCGATCTTCAGAAGCGGCATCCCGGTGATGGGTAAGAATTACTTTCCCTCCAACATCCAGGGGCTGCCGACCTGGTACGAGATCCGCGTGACGAAAGATGGCTACGTGGCGCGTTCCGGCCGCGTCGATATCATGGTTGCCATGAACGCGGAGACCTACGCGAAGGATGTGAAAGAGGTCACCCCCGGGGGCTATCTCATTTATGACTCGACCTGGCCGCGTCCCTCGCTTTTGAAACGCGAGGACATCACGGTGCTCGGCGTGCCGCTCGCGCGGCTTTGCAACGAGAGCTTCAACGGCGTGCGCACGCGCATTCTGATGAAGAACATCTGTTACGCCGGGGTATTGGCCGCGCTGCTCGATCTCGATCTGGACATCATCCGCAAGTTGCTGGCGGAGACGTACGCCAAGAAACCGCAGCTCGTCGATAGCAACATGAAGGCCATCCAGCTCGGCTACGATTATGCCCGGGCGAGCTTCACCTGTCCGCTGCCACTGCGGGTCGAGAAACTCGACAAGACCTCGGGCCACATCCTCATCGATGGCAACACCGCGGCGGCATTGGGTTGTGTGTTTGCCGGCGCTACGGTGGCGGCCTGGTACCCGATCACGCCGTCGACCTCTGTCATGGACGCCTACAAGGCATTTTGCGACCGGACGCGCGTGGATCCCAACACCGGCCGGAAGAACTTCGCGTTCATTCAGGCCGAGGATGAGCTGGCCGCGATCGGCATGGTCATCGGGGCGATGTGGAACGGCGCGCGCGCGTTCACGGCGACTTCCGGCCCCGGCATCTCGCTGATGAACGAATTCCTGGGGCTGGCCTATTACGCTGAAGTGCCGGCGGTGATCTTCGATATCCAACGCGTGGGCCCTTCGACGGGCATGCCGACCCGCACGCAGCAGTGTGATCTCATGGAATGCGCGTATGCCTCACACGGCGACACGCGGCACATTTGTCTTTATCCGGCCAACCCGGAAGAGTGCTTCTACATGGCGAGCCAGGCGTTCGATCTGGCCGAGCGGTTCCAGACCCCCGTGTTCGTGTTGTCCGACCTGGACATCGGCATGAACGACTGGATGTGCCGGGATCTGCGGTGGGATGACTCGTATCGGCCCGATCGCGGCAAGATGCTCGACAAAGAGGCAGTGGAGAAACTCGAGAAGTTCTACCGCTACTTCGACAAGGATGGCGATGGCATCGGCTATCGCACTTTGCCCGGCACCCATCCGAAGGCGGCGTACTTCACCCGGGGCTCGGGTCACACGCAGTACGGCACCTATACCGAGGACTCCATCGAATACCAGATCCTGTTGGATCGCCTGGTCAAGAAGTGGGAAACAGCCAAGCAGCACGTGCCCAGGGCGGTGATCGATGCGACCGCCGATAGTGACATCGGCATCGTCTCCATCGGGAGCTGCGATGGTGCGATCCATGAGGCGATGGATGTCCTGAAGTCGCATGACGTCCGGGTCGACTATATGCGCGTGCGCTCGTTCCCCTTCAGTGAGGACGTCGAGCGTTTCCTCCAGGCTCATAAGCTGCTGTTTGTCGTGGAGCAGAACCGGGATGCGCAATTCCGCTCGCTGTTGACCCTCGAGTCCAGCGTGGAGAAGTCGAAGCTGCGCTCGCTGTTACATTACAACGGCCTGCCGATATCCTCGGCGTTCATCGTCGCGGGCGTGTTGGCCGAGATTCGGCCGCGCGACCAGGCGCGCACCAAGGACGTGAGGGCGAGCGCATGACATTCATCGCGAAACCGAAAGTCGCACATCCCTCGCTACCGAAGAATGCACTCGGTCTGACTCGGCGCGAGTACGAAGGCGCGCTCTCGACCTTGTGCGCCGGATGCGGTCACGACTCCATCACTGCCGCCATCACAGAGGCCTGTTGGGAGCTATCGCTCGAGCCGCAGAACGTGGTGAAGCTTTCCGGTATCGGCTGCTCTTCGAAGACCACGGCCTACTTTGTCAGCGGCGGTCATGGCTTCAACTCGGTGCACGGCCGGATGCCCTCCATCGCCATGGGGGCCAACGCGGCCAACCGCAACCTGCACTACATCGGTGTCTCGGGTGACGGCGATACGCTCTCGATCGGGCTCGGCCAGTTCTGCCATGCGATCCGCCGCAACCTCAACATGCTGTACATAATCGAGAACAACGGGGTGTATGGCCTGACGAAGGGACAGTTCTCGGCTTCCGCCGACATCGGTACCAAGGCCAAGAAGGGTGAGACCAACTTCCAGCCGCCCATCGACCCGGTGTTGTTGGCCATGACGCTCGGAGCTACGTTCGTAGCGCGCAGCTTCTCGGGTGACAAGCGCCAGCTCGTCCCGCTCATCCAGGCCGGAATCAGACATAAAGGGTTCGCCCTGATCGATGTGCTCTCGCCCTGCGTGACCTTCAATGACCACGAGGGCTCCACCAAGAGTTACGCCTATACGCGGGAGCATTACGAGCCCGCCGTACACGCGGACTTCGTGCCGCTCGAGCGCGAGATCGTCGCGGACTACAAAGAAGGTGAGACGCTGCCGGTGGTCATGCACGACGGCAGCCGGATCGTCCTGCGCAAACTCGAGGCCGGCTATGACCCGACCAATCGCGTGGTGGCCGCTACCCATATCCAGGAACGTATGAAAGCCGGTGAATACCTCACCGGGCTTCTCTACGTGGAAGAGTCCCAAAGCGAGTTCCACGACATCAATGCCACACCCGACGCCCCGCTAAACAGCCTCCCGTATGAGTCGCTGTCGCCAGGATCGAAGGGCCTGGAGAAGATCCTCGCCCGCTATCGCTAGTTTGAAACCCTGGATCCGGGCGTCCGTGCCCGGCCACCTGCGGCGGCGGACCATCCATGTGCCTGGGGCACGCGCCCGCGGCCTGTGCAGCGGCTGACTCCTGACTACGCCGTTGCGGCCTAGGCAGCAATGTAGTCAAGTTGGAACTTTTGCGATCCCGCACAATCTAACGTTGTTCCCCCGGGAGACCGCTTGTACAGCGCCGACATCCTGAGGTATTGTCTGCACCGGTTCGTGACCTTTCCCTTTCCTTCCCGCCTGCCGCCCGCATGGTTTGCGAGCCGGCTTCCGAGTGCAGCGAAAAGCCGAATCGTTCTCGACCAGGTGGCAGCTTGCGTGCCCGATGACGACAACCGATCTTCGGCACAGCATACCTGCTGGTAGTGTTTTGAAAGATTCAAGCGCGACTTGAGCGTCGCGTCTGTTTGTCAGGAGTTTGTTTGCATGACGAAGATATACGTGGGCAACCTGCCGTTTTCGGCCACCGACAGTGAAGTGCGGGAGCTGTTCGCGCAGCACGGTACTGTCGAGTCGGTGAGCTTGATCACGGATCGCGACACGGGCCGGCCACGCGGCTTCGGGTTCGTCGAGATGTCACGCGCGGATGCTTCGCGTGCCATCCAGAACCTCAATGGTAAGGACTTGGGTGGACGCCCTCTGCGCGTCAATGAGGCGCAGGAGCGTAGCGGCGGTGGTGGCGGCGGCGGCGGTGGCAATCGCGGCGGCGGTGGCGGCGGCCAGAAGCGCTGGTAAGTTCCCCTTTCGCAAGCTCTGGTTAGATCCGGAGCAAGGCCGGTGGATGCGAGCGCGATGCTCGGGTCCACCGGCCTCGTTTTTTTTTGGCGCTCAGTCTGCGGCAAGCGAGCCGAAGGCGTAGCGGACAGCAAGTTGGAGTTGAGTTTGGGGTGCGGTTGCCAGGCCGTCGCCAAACTCCTCGCGGTTGTACGACGTGCTCGTTACGCGGATCCATTCCAGCGTGCAGCGCCACCTCGTGCCCGGCCGGAACACATACGCCAGCGTGATTGCGTGGCCTTTCTGCCAGCCATCGTCGTCCTCGCCGCTGCCCTGTACTTCGAACTGATCGTAGCGCGCGCTGATCGTATGGCGTTCGCCGAAGCGCTTCGACAACAACAGATAGCGCGCCCGGAACGGCCAGTTGGAATAGGAGCCGCGCGGGTCTACGTACGTCCGGCCATCCAGCCACTGGAATATAGCCGTCCAACCGCTCGAAGTATCGAGGCGCGCGCCCGCGCTATCGAACCGGGTTCGCCAGGCGAGCGTGTGGGAAACCCTATCCACGACCGATGGATCGGCCTCGTTGTCATAGCGCAGGAAGCGCACGACCAGGCGATCGAGATAACGGGCCTCCAGGCCGCCATAAACACCTGCGTTACCGTCCAGTTCCCGGAAGGGCTCGGCGGACTTGACCGGCGGTACGCCAGGCTTCCCAACGCGACCCCACAAGACGCTCTGTCGATCTGTGAAGGTGAAACCGCCGTTGGCGAGCGCTGCACCGGCCCCGTCGTTCCAGCCAAACACGCCGGCGGTGAGCCCCAGATCGAAGTCGTGGCCGGTCCGCGTACCGAGCCAGTCGAGTTGCGCCTCCGCGCCGATGGTGCGCGTTTCCTGGCCTAGCCAACTATCGATCGCTGAGTAGGAAAGCGTATAGGGTGACTCCCAGCCCGAGGACCGATTCTCCAGTGAGATGGGTGCGTAGAAGGCGCCTGCTTTCACCCGTAGGCGAAAGCCCGCGCGAGGGTAGGGACGCAGTTGGAGATAGCCCTCTGTCAGTCCTGCCGGGATCTTGTCACGATCACCCCAGGAGGAAGCGTCGAGGTGTACTGTCCAGATTTCCCCAAACGTCTCCGCCAGGGCCAGGCGCACCCGTCCGAGCCGGGCACCACTGTGATCGCCGCCAAACCGCAGTGCGCCCAGGTTACCGTCGATGATCGGTGGTGGTGCTTTGACCGAAACGAGCCGGCCATCAACATCGAGCTCGTAGTTGGCCCCACAGGCGGTCTGGGCGGCGCTGAGCGCCGCTGACGCAATGACGACACCCAGGGCGTGCTTCAGTAGCCGTCCCATGAATGGGGCCGTCCTTCCAGAGGTGCAGGTTTCAACAGCTTCTTCAGATGCAGCTGCAGCGCTCCTCCGGCAGGCTCGGTGACCGTCATTTCTCCTTGGAGGTCTTTGTCCTCGTCCCGAATGCGGGGATGCCAGATGTTGATGCGGTAGACCCCGTTGGGGGCATCCACGGACCAGGTTCCATTTGACGCGGTTCGCCCGAAGAAAGGGGCATCCGTGACGACGACGTAGGCGAGCATCTCGTCATGGATGTTGCAGCCCAACGTGACGATTCCGGGGCTGTCGAAGAGCACTGGCGGATAAGGCTTGCCGTGGTAAAGGGGGAGCTGAAATCGCTTCGCCGGCGAGAATGAGTAGATCTGGTGACTGACCGTGTCACTGTTCGGGAACGACACCGTGGAATTGACCGGTACGAGTATCAGGTCAGGTTTAAAAGCCTTGTTCACCTGGTCCATGACAGCGGTGACCGGAGCGGCTGCATGGCCAGGTCCGGGGCTGGGTTCCGCAGTGACGACAGCGCCCGCCAGGGGGCGCCCGTTCGGTAGGAGAACGCTTACCGACAGAGGCGCCGCGACCGACTGCGCGACGGGCAGTACGCCTGGAAGTAGTACCCCGAGAAGCAGCGCCCCGGGTCGGAGGTACCCTCGCCGCACCGCCGCCGGCTGATGAATCGGCGCCCGGATGTGAATCTGACGTGCGTAAGGTCTCATTCTAGCGTTTGACTTCTCGCGATAGACGCCCTGAGACGCCTACGATGCTGAATGCATTTGAGCGGTTTTCATGGGTAGTTTCCGCAAACGGCTTCTCGTGCTGATCATCGGGCTGGTGATCGTCACCCAGACTGTGACGCTCGCCGCAGTGCTCGCCAGCACCGCTCACAACGTGGAGGCACGTGCTGCGGAGCAACTCCGAGCCGGTGGCTCCTTCGTGCAGCAGCTCATCCGTTTCCGCGGCGGCCAGCTGGCAAACGGTGTGGGTGTGTTGGCGGCCGATTTCGGCTTTCGCGAAGCGGTGGCCAGCGGCGATGTTCCCACCATCCTTTCTGCGGCGCGCAATAACGCTCAGCGCATCGGCGCGGATGTCGTTCTGCTGTTGGATACCAAGGGCGCGCTCGTCACTTCCACGGCGAGCGAAGTCGGCGCCAGCCACACGGAGCTGGCGAACCTGCTGCGTGAGACTTCCGCGTCCCGTGACCAACCCAGCTTCATGGTGTTTGGTGAACGGCCGTACCAGTTGTTTCTGGCGCCCGTCCGCACACCGGAAACGATTGCCTGGGTGGCGATGGGCTTCCTGGTGGATGATTCCCTGGCGCAACGCGTGCGCGACCTCGCGGGCGCGCAGGTTGTGTTGGTCTCGCACGCGCGCGACGGCACCGCGCTGGTGACTTCGACGCTGCCGCCCGTGCAGCAGCGGGCGACCCCGGCTATTCTGTCTACCGCGGCGGCGGGCGCAGAACCGCACGTCGTGAAACTCACCGGCACCGATTACCTCGGCTTTTCGCAGCGGCTCGAAGCTCGTGGCGATCCATTGGATGTCATGCTCCTGAAGCCCATGCGGGAAGTATTGGCTCCCTACCAGGATGTGCGGGACGCGCTCCTGGTAATCGACGGGATAGCGCTCGTGCTGGCGGGCGTGGTCGGTACCCTCCTCGGCAGGAGCGCTACGCGGCCGATTGGTGAGCTCGTTCGCGCCGCCCGCCGCATTCAACAAGGTCAATACGGCACTGCGGTCGAAGTCTCCGGTGGGGACGAGTTCCGCAGCCTCGCCGCGACTTTCAATGCGATGCAACGGAACATCGCGGAGCGCGAAGCCGACATCAAGCATCACCTCTATCACGACTCGCTGACGGAGCTGCCCAATCGAACCATGGCGGAGGGCAGGCTCGAGGATCTCGTGGGCACCGCCGCCGGCCAGGCCTTTTTCTCGCTCATCCTCATCGATTTGCGCAATGTGCATGACATCAATGCCTCGCTCGGACACCACGTGGGGGATGAGGTGTTGAAAGAAGCCGCGCGCCGGCTCCGTCAGAACGCTCATGCCGCCGACACGGTCTCCCGCCTCGGCGAGACGCAATTCCTGATCATTGCACAGGACTGCCGGGAAGAGCGTGCCTCTTTGTATGCCGACCAGTTGACGGGCGTGGTGCGTAGCGGCTTTCACCTTTCCGGGGTCAGCCTCGACTTGCATGTCGCGTGTGGTGTTTGCGTCTATCCAGACCATGGCGATACCGCAGCGACGCTGTTGCGGCGCGCGCAGATTGCGCTCGAGGATTCCACCGAGGTGCGAACCCGCGCGGCTGTTTATAGAACGGGAAGCGACGAGGAGCACCGCCGCCGCTTGACCCTGATCACCGATTTGCGAGGTGCCATCGACCGCGACGGACTATCTCTGGTGTATCAGCCGAAGGTCGCCATGGCGACCCGCTCGGTGAAAAGTCTCGAGGCGCTGGTACGTTGGACCCACCCGAAGCTGGGTCCGATCTCGCCCGCGGAATTCGTACCACTGGCGGAAGCTACCGGCGGCTCGCGGCGGCTGACGAGTTGGGTGTTGAAGGCCGCCATCTGCCAGATGGGCCAGTGGCGGGAATCCGGCCTGGAAGTCGATGTGGCCGTCAATCTCTCGGCGCCGGATATCCTCGATCCGGACCTGGGCGACGAGATCCTCTACCTGCTGCGCAGCCGCCGGGTCGAGCCAACACAACTGCTGTTGGAGATTACCGAAAGCGCGGTCATGCGCGACCCGCACCTCGCCGCGCGCAACATGCAACTGCTGCGCGTCGCTGGGATACGCTTCGCGATCGATGATTTCGGTACCGGCCATTCCTCGCTGTCGCAGCTCAACATGCTGCCCGTGGACGAGCTCAAGATCGATCGCTCCTTCATCTCGCATGCGCGGCTGGGCAGCGATGCGGCGACCATCGTGACCTCGACCATCGAGCTCGGCCACCGGATGGGCCTCAACGTCGTGGCCGAGGGGGTCGAGGAGCCCGAGGCCTGGAACCTGTTACGGCAGCTGGGTTGCGATTTCGCCCAGGGGTACCTGATCAGCCGGCCTCTGGTGCCGCAGGATGTGCCGGCCTTCGTGCTGACCGCAAACCAACTTCTGCCCGCTTCCGACTCCACGGTGCTGCAGATCCGGGCACTCGACCAGCTGACCGCGCGCTTCCGCGGTTGAGGGCATTCGGATAAACTCCGCGCCCGCTCACTGCTTACGGAGTCCAATCATGGGTAAAGGCGATCCGCGCACCCGCCGCGGCAAGATCTATCAAGGCTCGTTCGGCAAGTCTCGTCCGAAGGACCCGGCGAAGAAAAAGAAGCGCGCCGCGGCCAAGAAGTAGGGAGCGAACTTCATTCGCCCTTGGCCGCTTCGCTGTACCGTCCCTGGAGCGCTCGGGGCGGGACAACGCCCCTCGCCCCGGCCGGCCATCGATGGCCGGCGCCCCTCGCCCGGTTAGCGGGGCGTCGTCCAGCTACCCGCGGACGGGGTGGTCTTCGCCGCCCGCAACGCCTCGATGAGCTCCAAAGCCGATCGTTGCGTTGGCGGTAATTCGACGCTCGACTTTTGCAACGGCGCTGTTCGCTCTCCCCAGCGCACCAGGTGCGCGCAATAGGTCAAACCGCCTCCGAAGCCCGGCATCAGGAGTAACGCTCCCGGCCGTACACGCCGCTCTTCCAGCGCCTCGCACAGCGCAACGGGAACGGTCGCGGCTGACATGTTGCCGTAACGTTGGACATTCACGAAAACCCGATCGAGCGAAATTTGCGCTCTCTTCGCAACCGCTTCGATGATGCGTAGGTTGGCCTGATGTGGTACGACGAGGTCGACGTCGTCCGTTGTGAGCCCGATCCTTGCGAGCGCGTTTTCACAGGCGGCTGCCATTCCGTGTACGGCACGCTTGAATATCTCTTGTCCTTCGAACTGCCACTGTGTCACGCCATACAACACGCCACGGTTGGCATACGTGCCGCCCATGCCGTGCACACGCAGCGTCTCGCGCGCGTCCGCATAACATCCCAGTTTTTCAGCGATGAGCCCCTCTTCGCGCTCGGTGACCTCCAGCACGACTGCGGCCGCACCGTCGCCAAACAACACAGCGACATCACGATCCGCCCAGTCCATGAAAGGAGATATGAGCTCCGCCCCGATGACGAGCGCGTTGCGCACCACGCCGGTCTTTATCAACGCTGTCGCACTCGATAAGGCGTAGAGAAAACTCGTGCACGCCGTGTTGACGTCCATTGCGGCGGCGGCGGTTGCGCCGATGCGGGCCTGAATCCCGGAGGCCATGTTCGGCACCTGGTCGCCATGGCTACAGGTCCCGAAGACGATCAGCTCTATCTCGCTCCCTGAGCGCCCGGCGGCGGCCAACGCGCGCGCGGACGCGACATAGGCCAGCTCTTCCAGCGAAACGTGCGAAATGCGCCGCTCACGAATGCCCGTCCGGCTGAGAATCCATTCGTCGGTGGTTTCGAGGATCTGGGTAAGGTTGGAGTTCGTTAGTATTGCGGGTGGTACGCACTTTCCCCAACCTACGATAGATGCGTACGTCATGCATGCGCCCCTATTCGTAATACCGTCCTGGAGCCGCAACCCGGCCCGCCATCGCGTAATCCGACACGCGAGCATCCGTCCCTGGACCCCACACTCCCTGCCCGCCATCCATGGCGGGCGTTCGGCGCATGCGCCTCACCCAACCTGTTATCGCTGCGTGAGTCAAGCGCGCACACCCCGATATTTGTGTGAAGGATACAGCATACGCTCGAGACAAGGGCAGAGGCGGGTACGCCGCTTGCTACAGTCGTCCAGATGCCGACAGGGCAGAGGCGGAACGCAGCTTGCGACCGTCTCCCCCTGCCGGGCTCGTGTGGAACGCGGGCCCTTCCTGCCAAGACAGTCTCATTACACCAGTGAGGTGATTTTATGAATCGTAGTGTCCTGTTGTTATGCGTGAGCGCGCTGGCGCTGATGGCCGCCTGCTCCAAACAGGAGTCGACATCGCCGGCCGGCTCGGCCAGCTCGCCGCCCGCCGACACTTCGACGGCGCCCCCACCCCCGGCCTCGACCGACACCACGCCGCCTGCGGGCTCCAGCACGACACCGCCTGCGGACAGCACGACGCCGCCTCCGCCGCCGGACAACAGCTCGCCGCCGAAGTAAGCGCTGCTGCGGAAGGGGCCTTGCGCAAGGGCCTGAAGGGGCTCGCGCAAGGTCCTGCATAAAAGGGCGTTGAGGCCCTCAAAGGCCCCACGAACCCGGGTTCCTGTGCAACTCCCTGAGCTGTGCAGGAATGCCGGGTTCTTCTCTTGTACAATCCGCACTTCCCCCGTCAAGTCCGCCTGGTATTCACAGTGTCCAAATCCGCTCCCGGTTCTTATTCCCGCTGGCGCCCGCATCCCTGGCATGGCCTCGAGCCTGGCCCCGAGGCGCCTCGGGTCGTCAATGCCTTCATTGAGATCACACCGTACGATTTGATGAAATACGAGGTCGACAAGGCCACCGGCTACCTGCGCGTCGACCGACCGCAGCGCACCTCGTCCCAGCCTCCTGCGTTGTACGGATTCATTCCGCAAACCTACTGCGGCGACCGCGTGTGCCGCCTCGCTGACGGATGCGATCACGGTGATGGTGATCCGCTGGATATCTGCGTCATCAGCGAGCGTCCGATCAACCACCAGGAAGTGATACTGCGCGCTGTGGTTGTTGGCGGCCTCAAGATCATCGACCGCGGCGAGGCGGATGACAAAATCATCGCCGTTCTGGAAGGCGACTACGTCTGGGGCGCTGCGCGGGAGATCGGTGATCTGCCGGGCGCATTGCTCGAGCGGCTGGAGCATTACTTCTCGACCTATAAGCTCGTCCCGGGCGAGCCGTCGAAGATCTCGGTCATGGGCCGCTACGGTTACGCGGACGCCGCGGCCGTGATCCGCGCCTCGATCGACGACTACGCGGAGATGTTCAGCCACCAGGGTTGAGGAAAGCGGGCGCGCCCAAGGAGCCTGTCAGGCAGGCTCCCCTCGAGGCGCACGCTTCTTGCTAACTTTGTGGCCCATCCCGCTCCCCTATCCATCGCAGCTTTGCAGCTGCTCACGTCATGCAAGTTGGAGTGCTCACGTTATGACCAAGTATGTCCTGCCCGATCTGCCCTACGACTACGGTGCGCTCGAGCCCCACATCTCGGGGAAAATCATGCAGCTGCATCATGACAAGCACCACAAGACCTATGTGGACGGCGCGAATGCCGCCCTCGAGGCGCTGCAGGAGGCACGGCAGAAAAACGACTTCAGCCGGATCGCCGCCGTCGAGGAGGCGCTGGCGTTCAATCTCTCCGGACACGTTTTGCACAGCCTGTTCTGGAAAAATCTGTCGCCGGGCGGAGGCGGCACACCCACCGGCAAGCTGGCTACCCAGATCGATACGGATTTCGGCGGCTTCACCGGTTTCAAATCGCAGCTGACGAAGGCCGCGGCCACTTGCATGGGCTCGGGCTGGGCCGCGCTGATGTGGGATCCGCTGTCGTCCCGCCTGATTACCGTGCAGCTGCATGATCACCAGTCGCACACCGTGCAGGGCGCGGTGCCGTTGCTCGTGATCGATGCCTGGGAGCATGCCTGGTATCTGCAGTACCTGAACGAGAAGGCGAAGTTCTTCGATGCGATCTGGAACGTCCTGAACTGGAAGGACGTGGCGCAGCGCTTCGAGCACGCGCAGGGCGCGAACCTGGTGTTGGAACAGGTTGCCGACCGCGCGGCGTAAACACCGCCCGGCTCCCGCGTCGTCAGGCCGCCGCCCCGGCGGGCGCACTGATGGGGCGACGCGGGAGTTGGCCCCTGCGGTATCGGCGGGCCCCGCTTACCCGCCGATCTCCTCTTACGCACTCATCGGCGATTGTCACTCCGCCGCGCTCGTCTCGCGCAGCGGCTCGATCGATTGGTGCTGCCTGCCGAGGTTTGATTCCGACAGTTGCTTCGGTCGCCTGCTCGATTGGAACAAGGGTGGTTACTTCGCCATCACTCCGGTCGGCTCCTACCGGGTGCGGCGCGAATATCGCGGCAATAGTCTGATACTCGTCACCACCTTCACGACGCGCACGGGCGAAGCGCGCCTGATCGATTTCTTCTCGATGCGCACCGGCGGCCGGCTTCGGCCCCGGCGCGAGCTGGTGCGGATCCTGCACGGGTTGAAAGGGCATGTCTCTTTCGATATTGCCGTGGTCCCGCGCTTGGATTTCGGCGAGGTCAAGCCTTGGATCTATGAATCCGGAGAGTGCGCCCTGTCGGCAGTGGGAAGCAGCACGGGCCTGCGCTTCTTCGGTGACGTGCCATTGCAACTCGCCGGCGATCACGATCTGCACGCCCGGGTGGAGGTCGCTCGCGGCGCCCGCTATCACATCGGACTGACCGTCTTCCAGCCCGAAGAAATGCAGAAGAAGGCGCGGTCGGTGAACAAAGCCCTGTCCGCGCTGAAAGCGCATTTTCTGGAAACCGAGCGATGGTGGAAGAGCTGGTCGGCCAAGATCCGCAATCACACCGAGCCCGGGGCAAGCATCCTGCGCTCGGCAATCACGCTGAAGGCTTTGTGTTACGCCCCTACGGGAGCCATTGTGGCTGCCGTGACCACCTCGCTTCCTGAAACGGTAGGTGGCGAGCGAAATTGGGATTACCGGTACTGTTGGGTTCGCGACTCCGTGTTCACGGTGCGCGCTCTGAGCACTCTGGGGCTCCAGGCGGAGGCCGACGGAGTTCGCCGGTTCATCCAACGCAGTGCCGCGGGCAACGCGCACGAGCTGCAGGTGCTCTACGCCGTCGACGGCAAACGGCGTCTGCCGGAGATCGTGCTCAATGGCCTGGATGGATGGCGTGGCTCGCGCCCGGTCCGCATCGGCAATGGCGCGACCCAGCAATTTCAGCTCGACATGTACGGCATCATTGTGGAGCTCTCCTGGCGCTGGAGTGAGCGTGGCATCCGGCCGACCAAGGATTATTGGGACTTCCTGGTGAGTGTCGTCGAAGTGGCGATCGAGAAGAGTCGGCTGCCCGATCGGGGTATCTGGGAGATCCGCTCGCGGCCGCGTCACTTCGTCAACTCGAAGGTGATGTGTTGGGCGGCGATCGATGGAGGGCTCGCCCTCGCGGAGAAATACTCCCTGGTGGCTCCGCTGGAACGCTGGCGCAAGGAACGTGACGACCTCAGACGTGAAATCGAGACGCACGGTGTGGATCACAAGCGCGGCATCTTCGTCGAAAGCTACGGCAGTCGTGCTGTGGACGCGGCGTTGCTCCTGTTGCCCAGCGTTCAGTTTGTAGCATTCGACGACGAGCGCATGGTGCGGACAACGGATGCGATCCGCCGGGAGTTGAGTCAGGATGGTTTGATCCTGCGGTACGAGAGTGAGGACGGTTTGCAGGGGCAGGAAGGGGTGTTTCTCGCTTGCACTTTCTGGCTGGCCGAATGTCTCGCCCGACAAGGCCGGCGCACGCTGGCATTGGGAGCGTTCAAGCGTGCCACCCGCGCCGCCAACGAGTTGGGATTGTTTGCCGAGCAGTACGCCCCCCGCACGCGGGAGATGCTGGGTAATTTCCCGCAAGGGCTGACCCACTTGGCGCATATCTCGGCCGCATTGGCGCTAGAGACCCCATCCGCCGCCCGGGATGCCCATGTCCCGCGCGGCCAGCAGGTACAAAGTTTGCTCGAACGCCCTCATGGTAGGGCAGCCCAACACCCTGTTCAGGCCGGGCCGCAATTGTTATCGGCCCGCACTCGCCCGGCGAGCGGCGCTACTCGTCGACGGTGAGGCGTACTTTCGCGCGTTCGCGCAAGCTGCCCTGCGTGCGGAGCATTCCATAGTCATTGTCGGCTGGGATTTCCACAGCCGCACCCGACTGCACCACGGTCTATCCGACCTTCCCGACTTGCTCGGCGATTTTCTGAGCGAGTTGGTACGGCGTAAGCCCTGTTTACGGATCTTCATTCTCATCTGGGATTGCCCGCTCCCATTTGCCAAGGGCCGCGAGCCGCGCGTCATGTCCGCGGGCGGTTGGCAGCTGGATGCGCGGATCACATTTCACTACGACGGTAACTGTCCGTTGCGCGCGGCGTTTCATCAGAAGCTCGTGGTAATCGACGGCAAGGTGGCGTTTTGTGGCGGGATGGACCTGACCATCAGCCGCTGGGACACGCCGGAGCACGCCTGGGGTGATCAACAGCGGACCAACATCGGTGACACCGAACCGTACGCGCCCGTGCACGATACGATGTTGATAGTCGACTCCGGTGCGGCTCTGGCGTTGCACAGTGTCGTCAGTGAGCGCTGGTGGAGAGCGACGCGCAGAACGCTGCCCGCGGCGTACACCGCAAGCCCCGAGGACCCATGGGCCACGGATCCATGGCCCGACACTGTTTTGCCGACTTTGTTCGATGTGAATGTCGCGGTGGCACGTACGCTGCCGGCCTGGGCCGCCACTCAGCCCGTCACCGAAGTCGAAACCTTGCATCTGGACATGATCGCCGCCGCGAAAAAGTATATCTATATCGAGAATCAATACTTCAGCGCCGGGACGCTCGCAGATGCGCTTGCAAGGCGGCTCATGGAGCCGAACGGGCCCGAAGTCGTCGTCGTGTTGCGCCTTGCCTCCTCGGGCTGGCTGGAGGAGCCCACCATGACAGCGCTGCGAAGCGATCTGCTGCGTAGACTGCGGGACGTCGATGCCCACGGCCGCTTCAGTGCCTGGTATCCCGATACGGCGGGCCAGCCTTGTTGTGACGTGCACAGCAAGCTCATGATCGTGGACGACCAGTGGCTGCGCGTGGGCTCCGCCAACTTCGCCAATCGTTCCCTGGACCTGGACGCCGAGTGCGATCTGGTTATCGAGGCTGGCGCAGATCCCACGAAGCAGGCCGCGATCGCCAGCGCACGTAATGACTTGCTCGCGGAGCACCTCGATCTCGCACCGCGGGATGCCCAGAATGCGCTGGCATCCAAGGGATCGCTGCAAGCCGTGATCGAAGCGTATGCCGGGAAGTCTGCCCGCACGCTCAGGCCCTTCGTCCGTTTGGATGCGCCGTCCTCCGCACTGCTCGCGCTTGCGACAGAGGTGGTGGACCCGAGGGCTACCATTCCGCGGCACGCCGGTTGCGAGCCCGTTGACTCATCAGCTGGCTCTAGCGATTCATGTGGCGCAACGCTTGGACCCTCGCTCGCGACTCCGCGCTGGGGTGGGTGAACCACAATGCTTCCCGTACCGGCGCTGCGCTCGCGTTCTACACGGTTTTTTCCCTTGCCCCGATCCTGTTGCTGTCGATCGCCATCGCCGGCCTGTTTTTCGGCCAGCAAGCGGCGCGGGGGGAAATCTTCGACCAGATCCGCGGGTTGATTGGCCCTTCCGGCGCGGCGGCGGTGCAACTCGTGGTGCAGAACGCGAGCGAATCCGGCGCCGGCCCCCTGAGCACGGCATTCAGCGTGTTGACTGTCATAATCGGTGCGACGACAGCGTTAGTAGAGCTCAAGGCCGGGTTGGACAAGATCTGGGACGTACCGCCGGCGAGGCGGCAGGGATTCTGGTATCTCGTCCGCACTCGGCTGTTATCCATCGGAGTGATCCTGGCGCTCGCCTTTCTGTTGCTCGTGTCCCTGGTGGTCAGCGCCGCGCTGAGCGCGCTCGAGAAGTTTTCCCATGGCGAGCACCTGGTCAATCTGGCGCTCGACTGGCTGAATAGCGGGGTTGCCTTTCTGTTGGTCGCGGCGCTGTTCGGGACTATCTACAAAGTGCTGCCCAGCGTCCGGATCGCATGGCGTGATGTTGTGATCGGCGCGCTCGTGACTGCGGCCTTGTTCCAGATAGGAAAGTACGTCATTGGCGTGTATATCGGCAACAGCGGCCTCGGCTCGACCTACGGCGCCGCCGGCTCGATCATCCTGCTGTTGGTTTGGGTGTATTACTCGGCCCAGATTTTCCTGTTGGGAGCGGAATTCACACGCAGCTACGCTACCCGGTTCGGCTCGCGGCAGGGGCGCGCAGCGGTGGCGCCGGTCCTATGAGGGAGCATAGTCGAACGAGTCGAAGAACAGGCGCTCGCTCCGCAGGCCGTGGCGGCAGAAGCTGCCCCGGATCGCCTCGATCAGCGCCGGGGGTCCGGCCGCGTAGACATCGAATGCCGTTAGATCCGGATGGTCGGCAAGCACGGCTTCGTGCACCCATCCGCGGCGATGGGAGTCTGAATCGCTCGCCTCCGACAACACTGCCGTGAAACGCAATCGTGGCGAGTGGCGCGCCACCCAGTCGAGCACCAGGGCTTCCTCGTAGAGATCCGGAGCCTGACGGGCGCCCCAATAGAGATGGATCTCGCGCTGCCGGTCGGTTGCGCCCCCGGCCTCGAGGATGTGCCGGAGCATTGATTTCAGCGGCGCGAAGCCGGTGCCCCCGGCGACCATCAACAGAGGGCGGTCTCCCGAGCGGTAGGTAAATTGCCCGACAGGGCCCTCGATTCTCAGCAAGGCACCTGCGCGCAGCGGTGGGGCGGCGTCTTCCGGGTCACCAAACAGGCGCGCGGTGAACCCGCCGCCAGGAACACGACGGACGTGGAGCTCGATCAGCTCGCTATCATGTGGCGGGCTGGCGATCGAGAAACTCCGCCGGTGACCTCCCTCCAGCAGCACGTCGAGGTACTGCCCGGGTTGGAAGCGCAGTGTCTCCACCGCCGGTAGCCGCAGCCATACCTGCATCACGTCGGCCGCGAGCGGCACCAGGCGTGCGATCCGACAAGGCAGTGTTTTGATCTCGACATCCGCGACAGTCGCGATCAGGCGCGCTTCGACCACCAGGTCGGTCTGCGCTCGCGCCTGACAGAGAAGGATATTGCCGGCTTGCTCCTCCTCGGCGGTGATCCCGAGAGGCCGGCCGGCGGGATAGTGGATCTCGCCGGAACGCAAACGGGCGCGGCAAGAGCTGCAGTGGCCGGACTTGCAGCTATGGGGAAGATTCAGACCCGCCGCGAGCGCAGCCTCCAGCACCGGCTGGCCGGCTTGCACCGCAATCATTCGCCCGTGCGGCTCGATCCGCACCATGTGTTTCCCGGTCATGAGACGGACTAGACTAGGGCGAACCACGTGCCACGCCAAGGACCGACCGTGTTCACCAATCCCTCCAGTGAGCAGATATCGCAGCTGCTGCGGTCGGCGCGAGTTGTGGCGGTAGTGGGCCTGTCGGCCGATCCGACTCGTCCGAGCCACGGTGTCGCGCGCGCCTTGCAGCGCTTTGGGTATCGAATTATTCCGGTCACCCCGAGCGCCGAGCTCATTCTCGGTGAGCCGGCGGTACCGGATCTTGCCCATCTGCCCGAGGCGCTCGGGCCAGGTGAGCGCGTCGATATTGTCGATGTGTTTCGCCGGCCCGAGCACGTAGCCGGCATTGTCGATGAGTGCATCCGGTTACGACTTCCCGCGCTGTGGCTGCAGGACGGCGTCATCGACGAGGCTGCCGCTGAGCGTGCGCGCTCTGCAGGCATTTTCACGGTCATGGACCGGTGCTTGTTTCGCGACAGGTCGGCTCTGCGTTGATTCCTGAGACGCGAAGCGCCGCACAATTTCAGCTATCCTTTGGTCATGCGTTTGGATTTCACGAAGATGCATGGCGCGGGCAACGACTTTGTCGTATTCGATGCACCCGCGGGCCAGCCCCTACTCACCGGCGATCAATTCCGGCGCCTGGGGAACCGGCGTACCGGCATCGGCTACGACCAGGCGCTGGTGCTCGAGCCGCCTCGGCGCGGCGACACGGCCGTCTTCTATCGGATATTCAACTCCGATGGCGTGGAGGTCGAGCAATGTGGCAATGGGGCGCGCTGCATAGCGGCTTTGCTCCATCGCCGTGGGCTTGCGCAAACCGGCGCCCTCACCATGGATAGTCCGGCCGGTCTCATCCATGCCCGCGTACTGCGCGGTAATGTCGTCTCGGTCGACATGGGCGTACCCAGTTTTGACCCGCGGACACTGCCGTTCGATGCACCGGCGCAGATCGATCCATACTCACTCGAGGTCGCTGGACGTACCCTCTCCATCGGGGCGGTTTCCATGGGCAATCCCCATGCGGTTCTCGAAGTCGACTCCGTCGAGTGTGCTCCGGTCGAGACGCTCGGCCCCGCGATCGAATCCCATAGTCGGTTCCCGAAGCGGGTGAACGCCGGGTTTATGCAAGTTATGGACTCCGGTCATATCCGCTTGCGGGTGTACGAGCGTGGGGCGGGTGAGACGTTGGCTTGCGGCACTGGCGCATGCGCAGCCGTAGCAGTAGGACGCCGTCGAGGGCGTCTGGATCCTGAAGTAAGCGTAGAGGTACGTGGCGGCGAGTTGCGCGTAAACTGGGGCGGTCCTGGGGAACATATCTGGTTGACGGGTCCTGCCGAGATCTCTTTCGAAGGTCACGTCGAGGTTTGAAGCTATGACAACACGAGAAGCCCGCGGGCTCGCGGCCACGGAGTCCGAAGAGGAATCTGTTGCCGCCTACCTGCAGCACAATCCTGAATTCTTCGAGCGCCATCTCGCACTCCTGGCGCGCTTGCGTTTGCCACACGTGCGCGGCGGATCGACGATCTCTCTCGTTGAGCGCCAGATCGAAGTGCTGCGTGAAAAGCATGCATCCTTGGAAGCGAAGCTCGCCGATCTCGTCAAAGTCGCGCGGGGTAACGATGCGATTGCGGAGAAGCTGCATCGTTTTACCCGGCGCCTGCTCTCGGCACGCGCCCAGACGGAGGTGATCGGGCACATCGAGTCGAGTCTGCGAGAAGACTTCGATGCCTTTCACGCTGTGCTGGTCCTCATTGGCGAACAGGCGGATGCAGCTGCGCAACGTTTCGTGCGTACCGTGCGGCCGGACGATCCGAATCTGAAATCATTCGAAACACTGTTTGCCAGCGGCAAGCCCCGATGCGGGCAGGCGCGCGATTCGCAGCGCGAGTTTCTGTTCGGCTCGGACGCGAACGACATCGGCTCGATCGCCTTGGTGCCGCTAGGGGAGAGGGGCTCTGTTGGCCTGCTGGCGATCGGCAGCACCGACCGCGATCGGTTTCATCCCGGGATGAGCACCGAGTTCCTGGCGCGCATGGGCGACTTGATTGCGGATTCGTTGAGCCTCACGCGCTGACGGCGCAATGATTCCCGCGGCGCTGGAGTGGGTAGCTCGATTCCGGCGCTATATGAGATCGGAGCGGCAGCTCTCCAGGCATACCGACTCCAACTACAGCCGCGATCTCGCAGCGCTCGTGAAGTTTTGCGACCGCTCCGGGCTCCAGGACTGGGCCGCGCTCGACAGCCAACATGTGCGTGCCTTCGCGGCAAAATCCCATGCCGGTGGTCTCAGTCCGCGCAGCGTGCAGAGGCGGCTCTCCGCAGTGCGCAGTTTTTATGAGTTTTTGCTCCGGGAGAAACAGGAGCTGTTGGATCGGCAACGCCGGGAGAGTACCGCGCTCGGTGCGTCCGCAAACGCTGAGGCTGCCTCACCTGAGCTCGCTATGCTGATGGGCCTCAGGGGTAATCCGGGGCACGATGTCCGGGCTCCCAAAGGGTCCAAGCGCCTGCCCGAATCTCTCGACCCTGACCAGATGGCGCGGCTGCTGGAGATTCCTCCGGGAGATGGCTTCGTCACCCGTGACCACGCCATCATGGAACTGCTGTATTCATCCGGTCTGCGTCTGGCGGAGCTCGTCGGGCTCAACGTGGAGGATCTGGGTTCGGATCGGACGGTCAAGGTATTAGGCAAGGGCCGCAAGGAGCGCATCGTCCCGGTTGGCAGCGTCGCAGCCAAAGTGCTCGACAAGTGGTTGCATGAGCGCGCTGCCATGGCCAAGCCTGACGAGACCGCCCTGTTCGTGGGTCGCAGTGGCAAGCGGCTCGGTCCGCGTGCCATACAGACCCGAGTGGCCCTCTGGGCACGCCGACAGGGCTTGGAGATGCACGTGTATCCTCATCTTTTCAGGCACTCGTTCGCGACCCACCTGCTCGAATCGAGCCGCGAGCTGCGCGGTGTCCAGGAGTTGTTGGGCCATGCGGACATCTCCACCACCCAGGTCTATACCCACCTTGACTTCCAGCACCTGGCCCGCATCTACGAGTCCTCTCATCCGAGGGCGCGCAAGAAGGGCTCATGACCGATAAATCCGTATTCGATCCTCACGGCACGACGATTCTCGCCGTCCGCCGCGAGGGGGCCGTAGCCGTAGGCGGCGACGGGCAGGTGACGCTGGGCAATACCGTCATGAAGGGCAACGCGCGCAAAGTGCGCCGCTTGTACAACGACCGGGTGCTCGCGGGTTTCGCCGGCGGTACAGCTGATGCATTCACCTTGTTCGAGCGATTCGAAGGCAAGCTGGAGAAGTACGGCAATCTCACGCGTGCGGCCATCGAGCTGGCCAAGGACTGGCGCTCGGACCGCTTTTTGCGACGCCTGGAAGCCCTGCTCCTGGTGGCCGATCCGGAAAAAATTTTCGTTGTCTCCGGCAACGGGGATGTGATCGAGCCGGACCATGACGTCGCCGCCATCGGCTCGGGCGGGCAGTTCGCCCTCGCCGCGGCGCGCGCGCTGAGTGAGGGCTCGAGCCTGGGCGCGCGCGAGATCGTGGAGCGCTCGCTCAACATTGCCGCCGATATCTGCATTTACACCAATCGCAACCTCGTCATCGAGGAGTTGCACCAGGGGAAGGTATGAGCGACCTGACACCCCGGCAAATCGTCCAGGAGCTCGACAAGCATATTGTCGGGCAGGACGCCGCCAAGCGCGCGGTCGCCATTGCCTTGCGCAATCGCTGGCGCCGCATGCAGGTGGACGAGCCTTTGCGCCAGGAGATCACGCCGAAGAACATTCTGATGATCGGGCCGACCGGCGTTGGCAAGACCGAGATCGCGCGCCGCCTGGCTAAACTGGCGAATGCACCCTTCGTGAAGGTCGAGGCGACCAAGTTCACGGAGGTCGGTTATGTTGGTCGCGATGTCGACTCGATCGTGAAAGAGCTGGCGGACGTTGCCGTCAAGATGATGCGCGAACAGGAAGTCGAGAAGGTCCGGCAGCGTGCGCTGGATGCGGCCGAAGAGCGTGTCTTGGATGCTCTATTGCCGAAGCCGCGCATGATGGGCTTCTCGACGGACGAGCCGGCGCAGCCGCGCGACGCGGAGACCCGCCAGAAATTCCGCAAGATGCTGCGGGAGAAGGAGCTCGACGATCGCGAGATCGAGATCGAGCTGCGCTCGCTACCCATGGGCGTGGAGATCATGGCGCCGCCGGGAATGGAGGAAATGCAGCAGCAGCTGCAATCGATGTTTGCAAACCTCGGCGGCAATCGCACACGCACGCGCAAAGTGCGAGTGAAGGAGGCGCTGAAGTTGTTGACCGACGAGGAAGCGGGCAAGCTCATCAACGAAGACGAGCTGAAAATCCGCGCTCTGGCAAACGCGGAGCAGAACGGCATCGTGTTTATCGACGAGATCGACAAGGTCACCCGGCGCCAGGAGACCATGGGAGCCGACGTGTCCCGCGAGGGTGTGCAGCGTGACCTGCTGCCGCTCATCGAAGGCTCCACGGTGGCCACGAAGTACGGCACCATCAAGACCGATCACGTGTTGTTCATTGCCTCAGGCGCATTCAGCCTGTCGAAGCCGTCTGATCTCATCCCCGAGCTGCAAGGCCGTCTGCCCATCCGTGTGGAGTTGGATTCGCTCAAGGTGGAGGATTTCGTGCGGATCCTGACCGAGCCGGATGCCTCCCTGACCGCGCAATACGCGGCCTTGTTGAACACCGAAGGAGTGTCCGTCGAGTTCAAACAGGACGGAGTACGGCGCATCGCGGAGATCGCCGCGCACGTCAACGAGCGTACGGAGAATATTGGCGCGCGGCGTCTACATACCGTGATGGAGCGGCTTCTGGAGTCGGTCTCCTATGGGGCTGCGGAGCAGACCGGGCAGACATTGGTCGTAGACGCAAAATACGTCGACGATAACCTGGGCAGCCTGGTAAAGGACGAGGATCTCAGCCGCTACATTCTGTGAGCCGCTGGCCTATGAATTACAAGAATCGCGTACTCAAGCGCCATCCACAGGCAAAGTTGGTGAAGCTTTCCGGGGAGAAGGAATGCTTCGCGGTCAAAGACGGTGAGACCGTCCTGTGCGAGTCGGCGAACTCTCCCACGGATGCGTGGCGGCAAGCCGCCACATTGCTGGATCGTCCCTACGGTCCGGGCCCTGCAACATCCCGAAGCTAAACTGCCTCAATGAGCTCGGCAGGCCCGAATTTCTTCTCCGGACCGTATATCGAGCGGCGCGCTGAGGTGCGTGAAGAAGCGGGCTGGCTGGAGCAGGCGCTCGGCGACCCTGTCAGCTTGTACATGGTCGGGAAAGGCACGACTCAGCTGGTGAGGACGCAACCGGAGCCGCGTATCGAGTTTTTGCCCCCGGAGCATCCGATTGTCGCGGCAGCGCGGCTCGAGGAGCTCATCCTGCTGGGCTGGTTTCGCGGTGTCCGCTGTGTACTCATCCAGCTCGACCCCGATCGATCGGTGCCGGTGCCCGAGGGAGCGAGCTTCGAGGAGCTACGGCCACTTTCACCGGTGCTGCGCGGCGACGAGGCGGGGTTGCTCGCCTATGCGCGCGCGCTGGCCATCTGGCACTCCCGCCAGCGTTTCTGCGGTGTATGCGGCCGCTCCACAGTGCCGGAGCGCGCCGGACATGTCGTCCGCTGCACCAACGACATTTGCAAACACGAGTTTTTTCCACGCCTCGATCCGGCGATCATTGTTCTGGTGAGTGACGGTGAGCGTGCGCTCCTCGGACGGCAGGCAACCTGGCCAGCCCGTCGCTATTCCACTATTGCCGGGTTTGTTGAGCCGGGCGAGAGCCTCGAGGATGCGGTGGCGCGTGAGGTCCTGGAGGAAACAGCTGTCCAGGTGACAGGTGTCAGGTATGACTCCTCGCAACCCTGGCCGTTTCCCTCCTCGCTCATGATCGGCTTCCACGCGACCGCGGAGCCCGGAAGTCTCGTGCAGGTCAGTGGCGAGCTGGAGGCGGCGGCCTGGTTCACCCGGGAGGAGATCGAGTCCGGTGCGGCGCTCGTACCGCCTTCGCATGCCATTTCATACCGGCTCATTGCCGCCTGGTTGAAGGGCGGCGCTCGGTAGATGTGCCTGCTCGTCATTGCCTGGCAGGCACATCCCCGCTATCGGCTGGTCGTGGCGGCCAACAGGGATGAGTTTCACGAACGGCCGGCGGCGCCCCTCTCGAAGTGGCCGGAGCCCGAAGGCATTCTGGCGGGGCGCGATCTGCGGGCGCAGGGCACCTGGCTCGGCCTCGACGCGCGGCAACCGAGCGGTCAGCGAGGGAATCCCCAACGGGGACGCCGCTTCGGCGTGATCACGAACTTTCGCGAGCTGCAGCGCCCGCGGCCCGAGGCGCCATCGCGAGGCGGCTTGATTCCGGAATACCTGCGCAGTCCTGGAAGCGCTGCAGGCTTTCTGCAGGAGCTCGAGCCCCGAGCGTCCCAATATTCGGGATTCAACCTATTGCTGACGGATGCGGATTCGCTGTGGTACGCGTCCAACCGTGCCGACTGGCCGGTCCGCCCGCTGGCACCCGGCGTTTATGGCCTTTCCAACGAGCTCCTCGACACCCCATGGCCCAAGCTCCGCCGCGTCCGACGGGGATTCGACAGCTGGTTGGCCCGGACGCCCCATGGGCCAGCCAACCCCGCCAACGGCACGGCCGCTGCCTTGTTCGAGCTGCTGAATGATCGCAGCAGAGCCGGCGCGGACGAGCCGCTTCCGCAGACCGGCATTGCGATTGAATGGGAGCAGGTCCTGTCCGCGCCCTTCGTTCTCCACCCGGATTATGGAACACGGGCTTCGACGGTCCTGCTGCTCGAGCCCTCGGGGGCGGGCTATTTCGCCGAGCGCCGCTTCGATGCGGGCGGCAACCTGCTCGGGCAGAGCGAATTCGCGCTGCAAGCCGGCCAGTGGCCCTAGGTCAACGCGCGCGTACCCGGCACGTTGCTAAACTACCGGATCGTTTCCGATCCACGGTTTAGATGGCACCTCGCAAACTCCCAACCCGGGCCCGGTGGCACGGCCGGACCTGGCTGGCCGCGATGTGTCTTGCCGCTTCGTCGCTGGCTTGCGCCAACATCGATGTCGAGATCCACGGGGTCGAGGAGCAGTTGCGCGCGAACGTCCTCGCTTACTTGAGCTTTGAGCGGTACAAGAAGCGTACCGACCTGAGTGCCGACACCGTGGAGCGGCTCCACAACCGTGTTGAGCGCGAGGTGCAGTCCGCCCTGAAGCCGTTTGGCTACTATGAGCCCACCGTGGACTCCGAAGTGCGGGACCTCGGCCATGGGGATTGGCTGGTGGTCGTCAACATCACACCCGGCCCTCCGGTGGTGGTCGACAAGATCGACGTGCATGTGAGCGGTCCGGGTGCGACGGACCCGTTGTTCGAGCGCATCACGGAACACTCGCCATTGCATTCCGGTGATCGCTTGAGCCATGCCAGGTATGAAGCGATCAAAAGCGACCTGCAGCGTACAGCGGCCACCTATGGGTACCTGGACGCGAAGCTCACTCGCAACGAGCTCGTCGTCGATCCGAAGAGCCGTACCGCCAACATCGCGCTCGAGATGGAAACCGGGGAGCGGTATCGGTTTGGCAAGACGACGATCGAGCAGTCATCCGTCAGGGATTCCCTGGTGCGGCGCTATGTGCGTTACCACGAGGGCGACTACTTCGATCTGACACAGATCCTGCGTACGCAGTTCGCGTTGGACGACGCTCAATATTTCACCAATCTCGAAGTACTGCCGCAGGAAGCGGACCGGACGGCCCACACGGTGCCGGTCGACATACACGCGGACAAAAGCCGGCGCAACCGCTATTCCTTCGGCGCGGGCTACGCTACCGACACCGGGGTCCGAGGCACACTGACGTGGGAAGACCGCCGAGTCAACACGCTCGGGCATCGATTCAGCGTGACGGTGGAGGCCTCGCAGATCGAACGCTACTTGTTACAGGCGCGCTATATCATTCCCATCGGTGATCCGGCCGTCGAGAATCTGACATTCCAGAGTACCGTCGATCAGCTGCAACTCGCCGATATCACCACGCGCACACAGTCCATCGGCCCCGCTATCACCAAGGTGGCGGGGAACTGGCAGTACGTTCTGTTCGCGAATGCGACCCGCACCACGGACGATTCCATCGCCGGCTCGAATACCGAGCGGATGCTCGTCCCCGGCATCGACATCGCTTCGGTACCCAAGGGGTATCTGGGCGAGCCGATTTTCCAACATCCCTTCTTTGCCGAGCTGCGCGGCTCGAACGCCGCGATCGGCTCGGACTCCAATTTCTTGCAGCTGCATATCCAGGCGGAGCGAGTGTTTCCGCTCTTCGACAAGTGGCATCTGCTGGTGCGCGACGAGATCGGCGCGACCCTGGTCAAGAACTTCGATCGGTTGCCGGCCATCATGCGCTTCTTTGCCGGTGGCGATAACAGTGTGCGGGGCTTCGCGTTCAACTCCCTGGGTCCGATCGATGCGATCTGTACCCGGGACAGCCACGGCAATCCCATTCTGATTCCGGGGACCGGCCAATGCGTCGACCAGATCGGGACGGTCAAGGATGGCGCCAAGCACCTCATCACCGGTACCGTGGAAGTCATCCGCGATCTGCCTCATAACTTCGGCATCGCCACCTTTTTTGACTATGGCAACGCTTTCAACCACTTCGGTGATCCGCTCGAATATGCCGCCGGCGTCGGTTTCCGGGTTCGACTGCCCGTCGTAACATTGGGCGTCGACGTGGCGCAGCCGCTGTCGCGCTCGGGCAGTCCACGTCTCCACATCAACTTCTCACCGAAGCTGTAGTCTGAATGCGACGCCTGCTGCTCATCACCGCTGCGCTTCTGATCTTCCTCGCGGTAGCGGTGCCGTCAGCGGTCGTCTATTACGTCGTTTTCACGGAAAGCGGCTTCAAATTCATTGTCAGCCGCATCCCGCACCGCTTTGGCACGACGACCCTCGAAATCGATAATCCCACCGGCTCCGTTGCCGCCGGCATACACGTCGATCGGGTGATCGTCGACCACCGGCTGGTCACGGTGACCGTGGAGAACATCGGCGGCCGGGTCAAGTTGCTTCCGTTGCTCTGGCAAACCATTGACGCGCGGAATGCCGACCTGGGGAACGTGACCGTCAGTGTAAAGCGCCGCACGAAACCCTCCACACCGGGCCAGCCGCTCTTTGTGCCCCGTTGGATGGTGATCAATACCGACCACACGCGTATCGGCACGGCGACGGTGAACGTCTACAACGGCTTTCATCTGCAGGCGACCGGTATCGAGGGGTCGGCGGTGATTCGGCACCGTACCATCCGGTTGTTCCACGTGGAGGGACAGCTCGGGGAAGAGTGGCATGTCGCGGGCATCGGACTGCTTCGGGCCACGGATCCATTCGGCATGGATGTCGATACGCGCCTCAATTGGAATCCGCAGGGGCAGCCACCTTGGGCATTCAACTTGGCAGCCAAAGGCAACCTGGCCACCCTCGCGTTGACGATCCATACGACGGAGCCCTTTCGGGCAGACTTTACGGGCCGGGCGCTCGATCTGACCAATCACTGGCATTGGCTCGGCGATGCCGTGGCGCACGATCTCGATATCCGGACATGGGGTGCGAGCGGGGTGCTCGGGCTCATTACCGGCCGCTTCAAGCTGCATGGGGATACCAATGGCTTCGGGGGCAGCGGCGAGGCCGATCCGACCGGGCTTCATGTTGGTCTGTTTCATACCGAGTTCGACGGCTTCTATCGCGCGCACGTGTTGACGGCCCGCAGCATGAGCGCTCGTCACATCGCGACGGGGGCGCAGGCAACAGGCGCCGGAACGATCGAGGTCGTCAAAGGCGGACCGCGGCTGGACCTCGAGGGGAGCTGGCGGGATTTCCGCTGGCCCCTGGTGGGGAAGGACAAGGACGTGCCTTTCCATAGTCCTTCGGGTGTGTACACCCTGGCTGGGATACTTCCCTACGACGTGCAGATGGACGGAATCGCCCGTGTGCGCGATCTTCCGCTGATGCCGGCCAAGGTGACTGGCTCGCTGGGTAAGGACCATTTCACCTGGTCTCGCTCCGAGGTCGATCTCTTCGGGGGACACGCGAGCGGCAGCGGCAAGGTGACCTGGGCGCCCGAGAATACCTGGGCTTACGCTGGCCATCTGACGGGGATCGATCCAACCTGGTTCCGCCCCGATCTGCCTGGAAAGTTGGATTTCAAGTTGCTCGTCAACGGGTTGGGATTCGAGCCCACCGGGAATGTCACGCTCGGTTTCAGCGAGCTCGGCGGGACACTACGCGGCACGACCCTCAGTGGGGGCGGTACCCTGTCCCACTCGGGCTCGACGTGGACCTTCGACGCCGTGCGGGTTGGTTTGGGACGTACCAACCTGGCATTGGACGGACGCATCAACGCACAGCTCGACTTGCGTTTCGACGTAGCCGCCGAAGACTTGAGTCTGCTCGCGCCCGAAAGCCGGGGCCAGCTCAAGGCATCGGGCACGCTACGTGGTACGGCCGACGACCCGGTGATCTCCGCCTCGGCGCACGGCAGTGGCATCCAACATAACGGGATCGGTCTCGAGCGTCTCGATGCCGACATCGACTTCGATGCGCATGCCGACCACGAGTCCAGGATCGACGCGCGCATTCATAAACTGACCTTCCAGAATCGTACTTTCGAGAGCCTGGCTTTCAACCTGTCGGGGAAGCCCGCGAGTTATGCGTTGCAGCTGGATATCAAAGCGCTCGGCCTGAATGTCAACGCACACGCCGCAGGGCCGTACTCGCAAGGCGTTTTCGCCGGCGAGCTGAAAGGGCTGGTCATCCAGGGCACACAGTCACTGCGGCTCGAGTTGAAAAAGCCCGTCGGACTCGAGCTCTCGCGCGCCGCAGCGCGCCTGGAGTGGCTCTGCTTGTCCGGTACGCCCGTCAGTCTCTGCGCGGATGCGAGCTGGAACCCGGGGCAATGGTCTACGACCGTCACGGCGACTCAATTGCCCATCGGGACGTTGACCGCGGGTATGACGCCCTCTGTCGATTATCAAGGCACGATCAACATCAACGCGCGCGCCTTTGCCGATGGCGACGGTCCAGTGCAAGGCACCGCCCGTCTCGAGCTCACCGACGCGCAACTCTCACACAGGCTGCTGAGCCACCGGGTGGAGCACACTACGCTGGGCTCAGGGATCGTGAGTATCAACGCGAGCCGCGCGGCGATCAGTGCCGAAGCAAAACTCGAAGATGGCGAGGTCGGCACCATCAACGCTCATTTCCAGGCACAGCGCGAGGCTCCGCAGTGGCAGAGCATGCCGATAGCGGGCGAGCTGCACATGCATACGCCGGAGCTCAATCTCATTTCACTCTATATGCCCGATGTCGATCGCGCGGCCGGCGAGCTCAGCGCCGATGTCAAAGTGAGCGGCACATTGGGCACTCCCTTGCTCGATGGGACACTCAAGATCGCTGACGGCGAGGTCGATTTCTACCAGGTCAATCTGGGGCTGCGGGAGTTGGGCCTGGAAGCCCGGTTGACCGATAACGGCCTCACCTTCAATGGCAGCGCGCGCATCGGTTCCGGCACCTCTACTGTCGGGGGCCAGCTGGAGTGGCACGACTCTCTCCCCCGCGGCAGGTTCACGCTGAAAGGAACGAACCTGCGCGTCGTGGATGTACCCGAGGCGCGGATCGATGCCTCTCCGGACCTCGAGTTTGCTGTGGACGGCCGCCGGATCGGCGTAACCGGCAGCGTCAAGGTCCCGGAGGCCCGCATCGAGCCCAGCGATTTGACGGGAGCGGTCCGCGCCTCTTCGGATGAAGTCATTGTTGGTGCTGAGGAGGAGGATCCCACGAAGCGCTTCGAGGTTGTAACGAACGTCACCCTGAGCCTCGGCGATCGTGTCCACGTGCAAACACAAGGACTGTCGGGACGGCTCACGGGGAACATCGCGGTCCGGAGTGGCTACGATGCTGTCACGCGCGCGACAGGCGAGCTCTCGATCGAGGAGGGTAAATACGTCGCCTATGCGCATAATATGGATATCCGGCGCGGGCGCCTCATTTTCACGGGCGGACCGGTGGATAACCCTGGCATCGATATCCAGGCGATCCGGAAATTTCCGGATGTCACGGCGGGGGTCAACGTCCGCGGCACGCTGCTGCAACCCCGGCTGTCCTTCTTCTCCGAGCCCTCACTGGCGCAGTCGGAGATCGTCTCTTTGCTGCTTTCCGGCTCGCTGTCGACGGCGTCGACGCGTCCGAACGGGGCCGCCAGCAATGCCGCCTTGGTGCAAGGCGGCGCGATGCTCGCCGCCCAAGTGGGCCAATACGTCGGCATCCAGCAGGTCGGCGTCGAATCCGATCTGCTCACGAATGACACTTCGCTGGTGCTGGGCCGCTACCTCTCGCCGCGGCTCTATGTCAGCTATGGGATCAGCCTGACACAGCAGCTCAATACACTGAAGTTACGCTATAGCCTCGGGGATCACTGGACCGTGCGCACCGAGTTTGGGCAGGCGCGCGGCGCGGATTTGATCTACACGATCGAGAAATAGGCCTTGGCCGGCTGAAATCATGGCTTGACCCGGTGTGCATGTTTATGCAGAATGCGCGCAACTTTATGCGAGCAGGCATTAGTGTCGGCGGATACCCAACAAATCGAGCGCCAGAGCGCGATCATGCGCATCCTGCGGGACGGCCAAGTGCGCCGGCAGGAGGATCTGGTGCGCCTGCTCAAAAGGGAAGGCCACGAGGTCACGCAATCTTCCGTCAGCCGTGACTTGCGCGATCTGGGCGTTTCCAAAGCCGGTGGGCGTTACGTGCTGCCGCCGGATGAGGTGACCCGAACGAACGGTGATTTCGGCACGCTCGCGCAGTTCGTGCGTGGCCTCAAGCGGGCGGGCCCTTCCATCACGGTGTTGCGTACCACGATCGGCGCGGCACAGAGTGTGGCAGTCGCGATCGACAAAGCCGAATGGCCCGAAGTTGCCGGAACGATCTCCGGCGACGACACCATTTTCATAGCAACCGCCAGCGCCCATGCGCAGGATGAGCTCATCAGCCGCCTGCGGGCGATTTTCCGAGTCTAATTCATCATGCCCAACACTCCCGCCAATGCGGGCGCCAAGCCCATTGTCCTTGCCTATTCCGGTGGGCTCGACACGTCCTTCCTCGTTCCGTGGGTCGCTGAAAACTACGGACGTCCGATCATCACCGTTACCGTTGATACCGGCGGAATCGACGCGGAGACCGCGCGCACTCTGCGTGAGCGTGCCCGGGCGCTGGGTGCGGTCGAGCATTATCAGATCGACGCTCGTGCGGATTATTTCGAGCAGGTGCTGCGCTTTCTCATCATGGGAAACGTGAAGCGCGGGCAGCTCTACCCGCTGTGCGTCGGTGCCGAGCGTGTCATGCAAGCGCAGACCATCGCGCACATGGCGCGCAAGCTGGGAACCAACTCCATCGCTCACGGTTGCACCGCTGCCGGCAATGATCAGGTGCGCTTCGAGGTCGCGTTGCGCACGCTCGCGCCCGAGCTCGAAGTGATTGCGCCCGTACGCGACCGCGCCTTCAAGCGGCAAGAGGAATTGGAATACCTCCAGCGGCGCAACCTGCCGGTGCCACCTTTCGGTGCCGCGTATTCGATCAACCGCGGTTTGTGGGGTGTGACCATCGGCGGCAAAGAAACGCTGACCTCCTCCGGCAGCATTCCCGATGAGGCCTGGGTGCTCACGCGGGATGCCTTCACGAATCCGCGTGCGGCCGAGCGGCATGTCATTTCGTTCAAACAGGGACGTCCCGTGGGGCTGGATGGTGCCGCGCTGTCTGCGGTCGCGGTGATCGAGAAGCTCGAAGCCTTCGCGGCTCCGTTCGGCATCGGCCGGGGGATCCACTTGGGCGATACCATCATCGGCACCAAGGGCCGTGTCGCCTTCGAAGCTCCGGCAGCCGAAACGCTGCTGACCGCGCACCGCGAGCTCGAGAAGCTCGTGCTCACGGGGCGCCAGCAACGTATGAAGGAACTGGTTGCCCAACCCTATGGGGACCTGGTCCATGAAGGCCAACTGTTGGATCCGGTCTGCCGGGACATCGAGGCGTTGCTGCTGTCCTCGCAGGAGCGGGTCACGGGCGACGTGCACGTCCTGTTCCGGCCGGGGAATTTGTTCATAGAAGGGGTCGAGTCGCCCTATTCGCTCATGGCAGCCTCCAAGGGTGTCTATGGTGAGGCTGTAGGTGAGTGGACTGCGGCAGATGCGCTGGGGTTTTCAAAGATCGTAGCGCTCACCGGTGTTTTCCATCAGCGCGCGGGCCAACGAGCCAAAGGTGATTGAGATGGTCAACGGAATGCGCAGCGTAGTGGTCGACAAGGTCGCTTCGGTCACGCAGGCGTGCGGGCTCTCCAACGAAGTGCGGATCGCGACGGATCACATCCCTTCCGAGGAAGGCGTGGTCGTGGTCGTGGAGGTGCTGACCAACAAGTCGACCTACAACACCCTCGAGCTGACCAGTGGCCGCATGGCCAAGGTCGTCAAAGGCGACATCGTCGTGGGAGCGCTCGGACACCGTAAAGCGCTCTTCGGCTACTCCGGCCACGTGCCGCAGTCGCTGCAGACAGGCGATGTCATCCAGATGCTCAACATCGGTGGCGTCCTCGGGGTATGCGATTCGATCAATCCCGACAAAGGCAAGCCGTTCGATTGCCGCGTGTTGGGCGTTGTGCTGCATTTCCCCTATCTCGGGGAGCGCATAGGCGTGCCCGCTCGAGTAGGCCATAAGCGTCTCGATCAGGAGGCGAAGCTCGATACGCACGGCGTGCCGGTCGTCGCGCTTGCCGGGACCTGCATGGAGGCCGGCAAGACGGCTGCGGCGTGCGCCGTCATCAGCCGCATGCGTCACCGGGGCCTGGTGGTGGATGCCTTCAAAGCCACAGGCGTCTCTTTGCGCCGCGATATCCTGGCGATGGAGGATGCGGGCGCGCGGCGCTCGGCGATCTTCACGGATCTCGGCATCGTTACCACGACCCGGACGAATGGACCGGCGTTGACGCGCACCATGTTGACCGAGCTGTCGGCGGGGAAGCCCGATGTGATCGTGTTCGAGTTGGGCGATGGCATCCTGGGTACGTACGGAGTCGACGCCATTCTCGAGTGCCCCGACATTCGGGCGGCCCTGACCGGAGTCATTCTGTCCGCCAATGATCCGGTTGCGGCATGGGGTGGGGTCAAGTTGTTGCGAGACCGCTTTGGCATCGATCCGTGCGTGGTGACCGGCCCCTCTACCGACAACCAGGTCGGCGTCGAGATCATCAAGACGCAGATGGGCGTCGCGGCGTTCAATGCGATGACCGATGGCGCGGCGCTTGGCGACCGCGTGATCGAGGCGATCGGCGTGAAGGCGGGTGGGGCCAAGTGAGCACGGAGCAGATTCCAGCCGTCGTGTTGGGTGGCACCGGGTATGTCGCCGGGGAGTTGTTGCGGCTGATGGCGGGCCACCCGCACTTCGGGCTGGCCGCGGTCATGTCCGATAGTCAGCCCGGCGAGCTGGTGGCGGGTGCTTTTCCGCACCTGGCGAGTGCCTTCCCCGACCTGCGCTTCAAGTCACAGGCGGATGTCGAGAAGATTCTCGTCACTACGCCGCGGGCAGCGGTATTTTCCGCGGCTCCTCACGGTGTTTCCGCTGCTCTGATCGATTCTCTCCTGAAGGCGAGCGCAGCGGCGGGGACTCAGCCGCGGGTTGTCGATATTTCGGCTGACTTCCGTTATAGCTCGCCGCAAGCGTATGCGGCAGTGTACAAACATCCGCATGGGGCGCCCGCGCGTTTGCCAGAGTTTACCTGTGCGGTCCCCGAGCATTTGCGGAACCTCGAGACGCCCCATGTGGCGCATCCTGGTTGTTTCGCAACGGCGACGTTGCTCGCCAGCGTGCCGCTGTTGGCGCTCGGGATGGTGACGCCGACGTTGTTTGTCAGCGGCATCACCGGCAGCACGGGTTCGGGACGCAAGCCGGTCGAGGGGACGCATCATCCGGTACGCCATAGTGACCTCTATAGCTACAACGCTCTGTCTCACCGGCATGCCCCTGAGATTGCCGCCTGCGCGCGCGCGGCTGCGGGTGTCGAAGCGGATTTCGCGTTCATACCCCATTCCGGTCCGTTTGCTCGCGGTATCCACGTCACTGTGCAGGCCTCGTTGAAGAACCCGCTGGACACACAGCGGGTGTTGAGTGATCTGCGTGACTTTTATGCGCATTCGCCGTTTGTCCGCGTTTCCGAGCGGGCGCCGCGGGTGAAGGAGATTGTAGCCAGCAACTACGCGCATCTGTCGGCGGTGGCTAACGGCCGGACCGTGGCGGTGATGTGTGTAGTCGATAACCTCAACAAGGGTGCCGCCGGCGGCGCGGTGCAATGGATGAACCGCATGTTCGCTCTGCCCGAGACCGCCGGTCTCACGGCGCCGGCTCCCGGATGGACTTGATACGAGACATCATGAACAACTCACCTCACGACTACCTGGCGCCCGTTTTTGCGCAATATCCGCTCGAAGTGGTCTCCGCCGAGGGGGTCTGGCTCAGGAACCGCATCGGCGAGCGCGTGCTCGATTTGTACGGCGGCCATGCCGTCTGCTCGCTCGGTTATGGCCATCCCGGTTGGACCGAAGCGTTGGTCAAGCAGGCGCGCTCCTGCAATTTCCAGACGAATGCGGTTCCAATGGAAGTCCGTGTGCGCGCGGCGGAGCGCCTCGTCCGTTTCTCTCAGCTGGATTTCCGCACGGTTTTCTTCGTCAACAGTGGCGCGGAAGCGAATGAGAACGCCATGAAGTTGGCTTTCCGCATGACATCGCGGTCGCACATCGCTGCCATTGAAGGGGGGTTCCACGGGCGCACGGCCGCTGCCGGCGCCGTGACATGGGGAGCAGCCCAAAAGTGGTACAGCTTCCCGCGGGCGCCCTTCGATGTCAGCTTCATTCCACGGCGGGACATGGACGCCGTGCGGCGGGAGATCACGGACAAGACCGCTGCGGTAATCGTCGAGCCGGTGCAGGGCCTGGCAGGCGCGGTCGATCTGGGCGCTGAGTTTTTAGGGGCGTTGCGTCGCCGCTGCGATGAGGTCGGCGCGTTGCTCATCTTCGATGAAGTGCAATGCGGTGTGGGCCGTACCGGCCATCCGTTTGCGGCCAACATGTATCGGATCATGCCGGACATGATCACGACCGCGAAAGCGCTCGGGAATGGCTTCCCGTGCGCCGCCTTGCTGGCGTCGGAGAGGGTGTCCGCGACATTGAAGTTGGATTTGCTGGGCACCACCTTCGGCGGCGGCCCGATGGCTTGCGCCGTCATGGAAGCGGTGCTCGAGGCGATCGAAGCGGAGAAGCTGCTCGAGCGCGTGCGGCGCGTAGCCGAGTACATCCGCAAGACCTGCATCGTGGGTCCCATCACGGGGCACCAGGGGGCCGGGTTTCTCACGGGACTGCGCACTTCGCGGCCCGCGAAAGAGGTGCACGCGGAGTTGCTGGAGTGCGGGATTCTCTGCGGCACTGCTGCCGATCCCAACATTCTGCGGTTGCTGCCGGCGTTCATCCTGGAGGAGGAGAACGTCGACATGCTGCGCGACACATTAGCGGATCTACCTGCATGACGCCCGGAAGAGCCGTGGGTCAGCGCTTCCTCGATCTCGCCGACCTGGCGCGCGATGAAGTGGTTGCGTTACTCGACCTTGCGCGCCGGTTGCAACAGCATCCGGAGCCCCAGGCGTTGGCCGGCAAGATCCTTGGCCTGATCTTTTTCAATCCGTCGCTGCGCACGTTGGCTTCTTTTCAGGCAGGCATGGCACGGCTGGGCGGCAGCTCGTTCGTGATTACGCCAGGTCAGGGGACCTGGCAGCTGGAGACCCGTCTGGGCGTGGAGATGAGCGGAGCGGCGGCCGAGCATGTCCGCGAAGGCATACCGGTTCTGGCTTCGTACTGCGATGCCTTGGGAATTCGTTGCTTTGCCGATGGGAAGGATCTGCGCGGCGATCTCGCCGAAAGCACGTTCAGTGCCATGGCCGCACTGATCGACAAGCCACTGATCAACCTGGAATCGGCGGTGAATCATCCGTGCCAGGCGCTCGCCGACTGGAAGACGCTCGACGATCTGAATGTGCCGCGCAAAGGGCGCTTCGTGTTGTCCTGGGTCTATCATCCGCGCGCTTTGCCGCTGGCCGTGCCGGCTGCCGCGCTTCACATGGCCGCCCATCGTGGCATGGACGTCGTAGTGTTACGTCCTGACGGCTTTGCGCTGCCGCCGCAGATCATGGCGAAGGCGCAGCAGGCCGCTGCGCAGTCGGGCGGCTCACTGAGGGAGACGGCCGACCGGGCCGAGGCACTGGAGGGTGCCCACATTGTCTACGCCAAGGAGTGGGGCTCGACCGCGCACTACGGCGATGCTGACGCCGACGCGCAGCTGCGGCGGGGCCTGACGAGTTGGTGTGTTCGGAATGATTGGTTCGAGAAGACGGCCAAAGATTGTCGTCTCATGCATTGCCTGCCTGTACGGCGCAATACCGCGGTAGCCGACGAAGTGCTCGATAGCCCGCGCAGCGCCGTCCAGCAAGAAGCCTACAACCGCCTGGTCGTACAGATGGCGGTGCTCTACAAGCTGCTCAAAGGGTGAGGGCCGAACGCCCGCTATAGGAATCTATGATGATCATGCACAAAGGCGATCAGAGTCTCGCAATCCGCGCGTTGAAGAGCGCGGCCCCCTACATCCGGATGTACAAGGGAAAGACCTTCGTGGTCAAGGCGGGTGGAGGCGTGTTCGGCGACACCGAGTCGACGCGGGTTCTGATCGAGCAGATCGCCATCCTGCACTACTTCGGTGTGCGTGTCGTGATGGTTCACGGCGGTGGCCCGCAAACCACCGAAGTCTCGGAGGCGCTGGGCGTGCCCACCCGCATGGTCGAGGGCCGCCGGGTGACCGACCAGAAGTCGGTCGATGTCACAGCTATGGTGCTGAACGGTCTCATCAACACGCGCATCCTCGGTATCTGCCGGGAGCTGAATATCGATGCCGTTGGAATCAGTGGGGTGGACGCCGGCTTGGTATTGGCTCACAAGCGACCTCCGGTCAAGATGCCCTCCAGTGGCGAGGTCGTTGATTTCGGCTATGTCGGTGACATCGATCTGGTGGATACGACGGTGATCCGCAAGCTGTTGGACAATGGCTTGATGCCCGTCATCAGCCCGCTGTCGGCGGACGAAAAGGGCACTCTGCTCAACATCAATGCAGACACTGTGGCCGCCGCGATTGGCGCTGCCCTTGGCGCGGAGAAGTTGATCCTCTGCACCGGTGCCCCGGGGATCCTGGGCGATGTGACGGATCCGGGGTCGCTGATCTCGTACACGGACGTGCAGGGGCTGCAACGCATGCGCGAGGAAGGTCGCATCGCGGACGGCATGCTTCCCAAGGCGAAAGCCATCGAAGAGGCCATCAGGGGCGGCGTGCGCCGTGTGCATGTCGTTTCTTACAAGGCGCCGGAGGGTATTCTCGGCGAGGTGTTCACGAACGAGGGTACCGGGACCTTGATCGTCCTTGACGTCAATGCGCTCAGTCCCGCGGAACAGCAGAGCTTCCCTGCCGGCAGCGGCGGTTAGTGTTGTGACCCGTCTTTGGGATAAAGGGACGCCGCTCGACGACCGGGTGTTGAATTACACCGCGGGTGAGGACTTTGCGCTCGATGAGCGGCTGGTGCGCTATGACGTGCGTGCATCGATCGCGCACGCCGAGATGTTACGTGCTCAGGGGCTGTTGTCTCCTGAGGATCTGGAGCAGATCCGCGTAGGGCTGACGACGCTGGCGGACGAGCATGAGAAGGGATTGTGGCACATCGAGCTTTCCGACGAGGATGGACAGACCGCGTTGGAGTGGCGTCTGACCGAACGGATTGGGGCCGCGGGCGGACGTGTGCACCTGGGTCGATCGCGTAACGATCAGGTGCTCACGGCGATCCGCCTCTATCTCCGCGATGCGGTCGATGATCTTTGCGCGGGGGCATCGGGTGTGGCGTCCGCGCTCGATCGCCTTGCTGCGCGGGAGCGGGACACCGTACTCCCCGGCTATACCCACATGCAACAGGCGATGCCGAGCTCGGTGGCGCTTTGGGCTGGAGGGTTTGCTTGTGAGATCCGCGATGATGCGGAGGGGCTGCGCTCGGTTCACCGGCGCGCTGGCAAGTCCCCATTGGGATCGGCGGCGGGTTATGGTACGCCGGGATTACCCCTCGATCGTGAGCTCACGCGCGCGAAGTTGGGATATGACGTAGTTCAGGAGCCGGTAACCGCAGTCCAACTCTCACGCGGCAAGGCTGAGGCCCAACTGCTGTTCGAGATCACGCTGCTCATGCAGGATCTTGGGCGGTTCTCCGCGGATACGCTGCTGTTCTACACCCAGGAGTTCAGCTTCCTCGAATTGCCGGAAGCCTTTACGACCGGCTCCTCCATCATGCCGCAGAAGCGCAATCCGGATGTGTTTGAGCTCATCCGCGGCCGCTCTGCCAGCGCGCTGGCGTGTTTGGCCGAAGCGCTGGCAATCTGCGCCAAGCTGCCCTCGGGATATCAGCGCGATCTACAGCTTTTGAAGTTTCCTTTGTTCCGCGGAATCGATCTTGCGTTGCAGACACTCGACATTCTGCCGCCGGCGATCGATGCCATGCGCTTCCGGCCGGATCGTATCGAGCTCGACCCGGCGATCCATGCGGCGGAGGAGGCCAATCGGCTGGTGGTGGAGGAAGGTATTCCGTTTCGGGAGGCCTACAAGCGCGTGGCGGCGAGGCTCAAAGGCGAGTAGTTCGCATCGAACACGCGGCCGCACGTCAACATCGTTCGAAAAGCAACAGAATCTGTGTCAGTCCTCCGGCAAGAAGGCAGGATTCCAGAGGATTTCCCACAGATGCCCGTCAGGATCCTGGAAATATCCGGCATACCCTCCCCAGAAGGTGTCCCGTGCGGACTTTGTGATGGTGGCCCCCGCTGCACTGGCCTGTGCCATGATCGCATCGACTTCGGCCCTGCTGCGCACAGTGTGACCGATGCTGAAATCGCTGGGGCTAGGCGGCGT
>Ga0105240_10000632_pt1 | contig 64968 bp, 58 predicted proteins | sample KBSC54metaG_FD_80426 | JGI IMG/M metagenome (GOLD analysis project Ga0105240, IMG submission 80426) | Corn rhizosphere microbial communities from Kellogg Biological Station, Michigan, USA - KBS C5-4 metaG | ecosystem: Host-associated > Plants > Roots > Rhizosphere > Soil | place: Michigan, USA... | reverse complement strand
GAGTTCGTTGTGCAGCCCAGGCTAGCGGGCCACGGGCCGACGTTGTTCGCGGGGCTATCGAAGTGTATTGACTTGAGGCTTGTAAGCCGGCTGGAGTTAGGCTCGGGGGCGGTGGCGATGCGGTATGAGCCGAGCAGGTAGCCATTTGGCTTGTTAGCCCGAGCCGGCTGCATCGTCTCTGCGACACGCAACCTAAATAAACGCTGGCAAAACGGATCGCGGACTCGCACTGGGGGTTGCTTGCGAATAGCGAGGGCCGCGACCGGCCCTTTGCGGGCTAGATATTCGGCGGCGCTTAGCCGGGCAGGATCTTCGAGATGTCGTTATAGAGCACGAAGACCACGACGATCATCAGAAAAACCATTCCCATCTTCAGCACAGCTTCTTTCACCGCCATACTCAGGTCGCGGCGCATCAATATTTCGATCAGCAGCATCATGATCATGCCGCCGTCCAGGATTGGAATCGGCAGCAGGTTGAAGACAGCCAGGTTCAAGCTGACCATGGCCATGAGTCCGATGAACACGCTTGGACCTTCACGCGCCGCCTCTCCAGAAAGTTGGGCGATACGGATCGGCCCGTCCAGCGATTTCGGCGACATCCGCCTCTCTACGATTCCGCGGAGAAACTGATAAATGAGTGTTGTGCCTTCAATGTTCTGTTTGATGGACTCGCGTAGCGCTTCGGGAAATGGAAGCTTCGTGACGGTCAGCCCACTGCTCAGTTGAACGCCAATCATCCAACGGTTCTGCCCGTCCAAATTGCTCTTCGACGGCTGAATGGCCGCAGTGTGTTGTTTGCCGTCCCGCTGATAGACCACCGTCACCGGTGCGCCGTTGCTGTCCCGCAAGACATCGTGCAGCTTCGATATCGAACGAATGGGCATGCCGTTCACGCTCAGTACAACGTCGCCCCGCTTCAGGCCCTGCTTCTCGGCGTCCATGCCGTGCATCACGCCGCCAACTTCGACTTCGGTCTGCGGTTCCCATCCGGCCAGTGCTCCCCCAAGTTTGTCGTCCATAACGGGGGTTACAGTGTTTACGATGGTCTTGCCGTCGCGCTCGACAACCACGGTCATGGGGCGTTTCGCGCTGCCCACTTCCTCCATCCGCACATCCTGCCAGAGGGGATTCCATTTACCATTGATGCGAACGATACGATCACGCTCGCGCAGGCCCGCGGCTTCCGCCGGAGAACCCTTTTCGACGTATCCGATGATGGCCGGTTGACTCATGCTGGCCACCTTCTCGAAATGAAACATGAACAGACCGGTCAACAGCACGACGGCCAGGATGATGTTCATCGCCGGGCCGGCAAACGCGATAATCAGGCGCTGCCAACGAGGCTTCGCGCCGAGCGATCGCGGGTCGTTGGCGGCTTCCTCTTCACCCAGTTGCTCGCCGGCCATCTTCACATAGCCGCCGAACAGGATCAGTGAAAAGCGGAAGTCCGTCTCGCCGCGCCGGAATCCGAATAACCGTGGCCCGAATCCGAAGCTGAATGCTTCCACCCGAACGTCGAAAAATCTTGCGGCCCAGAAATGTCCCAATTCGTGAATCAGGATCATTACTCCGATGAGGACCAGCCACCACCAAATGTTTTGTAAAACGATCATGTTTATGCTTTCACCGCAGTACGCTGCCGCGCGCATTCGCGAGCGGTCTCTCGTGACTCCCGGTCAATCTCCAACACTTCGCCCACCGAGCGCGGCACTCTTGCCGGTACGCGTGACAGCGTTTCCGCTACTACTTCCGAGATACCTGGAAATGAAATCTGCTCTTTTAAAAATGCATCTACTGCAACCTCGTCGGCCGCGTTCAGCGTGCAGGTAGCCGAACCACCCGCCTCTTGGGAATCATACGCCAGTTGAAGCAGCGGAAATTTCTGGAAATCCGGCGGCTCAAATTCCCAAGTCCGCGCTTGCGCCCAATCGATCCGAGGCACTGGTGCCTCCGCGCGTTCGGGATAGGTCAATGCATATTGAATTGGCATGCGCATGTCGGTGGCCGAGACCTGGGCGATTACGCTGCCATCGGCGTATTCCACCATGGCATGGACTGTCGATTGCGGATGTACCACTACACCTATCTCTTTCGGCTGAAAATCGAAAAGCCAGCAGGCTTCAATCACCTCAAAGCCCTTGTTCATCATGGTGGCGGAATCGATGGTAATCCGTTGGCCCATTTTCCAGGTTGGATGATTCAACGCCTGCGTGGGGGTGATCGAGGGGAATTCACTGACGGGGGTATTGCGGAAAGGACCACCTGAAGCGGTCAGGATGAGCCGTGTGACTTCGTCCCGGCGGCCGGCCCGCAGGCATTGGTGCGCCCCGTTATGTTCGCTGTCGACCGGGATCAATTCGGTCCCGTGCCGGCGCGCTGCTTCCATCACTAATCCCCCACTGGCGACGAGCACCTCTTTGTTCGCCAGCCCAATCACTTTTTTTCTGCAAACTGCTTCGTAGGTCGCTTCGAGGCCTTCCACCCCTACGATCGCGGAGAGTACGAAATCGGTTTCCCCGGCAATCGCGGCCTCTACGAGTGCCTGCGGTCCTGCCAGCAATTCTGGCCAGCGGGACCTCGTCAACCCCGCTTCGCGTAGCCTACTTGTTAGACTCTCCAAAATTTCCCCGGTTGCAACAACTACAACAGAAGGCTGGAATTCCAGGATTTGGGGCACCAGGTTGTCGAGATTTCGTCCGGCGGCCAGCGCGAACACGCGAAACCGGTCCGGCCATCGCCGAATGACGTCCAGCGTGGACAGGCCGATCGAGCCGGTAGATCCAAGGAGCGTAACGGATTTCAATAAGCCGATGATAACATTGGCGTAGCGGGATGTTTGTAGAAAGATTTGTAAGATTTTGTATCCTGGTCTTCTTCGCGGTGACAATCGGAGCCGCGATCTGCCTTGCGCAACCGCAACTTCCGCTGAATGCGGTGTCGAATGCCGCGAGCTACACGTCCGACGTAGCGCAGGGATCGATTTTTGTGATTTTCGGAACCGGATTGGGCCCGGCGAAGCTGGTTCAAGCGAGCTCTTTTCCGCTTTCGACCAACCTGAGCGGCACCTCTATAAAAGTGCAGATTGGTTCCGCGGCGGTGGATGCGATTCCAATTTACACGTCGTCGACGCAGGTAGCGGCGATGCTGCCATCGAATACGCCGGTAGGAAACGGGTTCATTACGGTCTCCTACAACGGGAGTACCAGCAATAGCGCGGCAATTCACGTCGTCACGAATAGTTTTGGCGTGTTCACGGCTGGTGCGAATGGTTCCGGACCCGCTTCGCTGCAGAATTTCAAGTCTGCGAGTGACGTTCCGCTGAATACGTTGCTCGGATCAGCGGTACCTGGACAAACGGTGATTCTTTGGGGAACGGGGCTTGGACCTGTCACTGGGAATGAGACAAACGGCGCGCTTCCAGGCAACCTTACGACCGACGTGCAGGTTTTTGTTGGATCGAAGTCCGCAGCCGTCAGTTATGCCGGGCGATCAGGGTGTTGCGCGGGTGTGGACCAGGTCAACTTCACGGTGCCGCAGGGTATCGAGGGATGTTTTGTGCCTGTTGTGGTGCGGAGCGGCGGTGTGATCAGCAACTTCACTACGATGTCGATTGCCAGCGGTGGGGAGGCGTGCTCGGATCCGTTGAGTTTCTTGCCGCCGGACCTGGCGCAGATCTCGCAGGCGGGGTTTCTCCGCCGTGGTCAGATCGCCCTTACCCGGGTGGTGAGCGGGGCAGCGACAATGGATTCGTTCACCGCGACATTCGCTAAGAACACGTTGGCGTCCGTTCTCACCACGGTGGTGGCACCGTCGCTCGGAACCTGCCTGGTGACTAGAACCCAGGCGCTGGGTAACATCCCCGGACTGACGAATCCTCTGGATGCTGGTTCGGCGCTCAATATTAAGGGGCCGGCTGGATCGAAAGCTGTGGTCCGGGCAAGTACGGGGAGCTATTCTGCCAACCCTGGCGCGGGTTTTCTCGACCTTGGGGCGTTCACCGTTGATAACGGAACCGGCGGGAGCGATATAGGGAGCTTCAAAGCGACGCTGACCATTCCAGCAATGGCGCAGTGGACGAATCAGGCGGCGATTTCGACCGTTGCCCGAAACCAACCAATAACGCTGCAATGGACTGGCGGGGACGCGAGTGGAGGGGTGGTTATTATCGGAGCCGCTCAGTCGCCTTTGGATGGGTCTATCCGGGCGTTTACCTGCAATGAGCGGACGAGTGCAGGCCAGTTCACGGTGCCCGACTATGTGATCTCAGCGATGCCGTTCAACACTGGAGTCACGAACATGGTTTTGTCGCTTGGGAGTTTTGGGCAGAATGTCCGATTCGCTGCCAACGGGCTGGATATTGGAACTTTCAACTACGGGGCCAGCTTTGGGAAGCTTGTAACCGTGCAGTAGGCTTATTTGTTTGCGGGTACTAGTTATCTTTTGGTTTGCTTTTTTGAAAGACCCAAACCCTTACGGGCGCCGGGGAGGGTTGCTTCAGGGGTCTTTTCTATGAGGTTAGTCTCGCTTTGGTGGGAGTTGCCTCCCCGGCTTAATTCCAATATTAGTATATGGAATTCCAAAAAGCAACAGAAATCTGTAGATTATTTTTTGACCCTCTTGACCTCGACGCCGGCAATCTCCTCTAAGACTTTGATTGTAGAGCACATATCATCTTCTCCATAACCTCGGGCGATGGCGGCTCGAAACATCTGCTGGGTCAATCCCGTTAGTGGAAGGGGCACGTTATTCTCATTTCCAGAATCCAGCATGAGGGAAATGTCCTTGTGCATCCACTTCGTGGAGAACTGGGTGGCGAAGTTCCGGTCGAATATATAGGGTGCTTTGAAGGAGATGAGGCCGCTCTTGGCGGCGCTATTGTCCAAAACCTTGAGCATCAGCTCTGGATCTACGCCCGCTTTAGTACTGAGCACCATACCTTCATTGAACGCTTGCATGATATTGGAGAGGATCAGGTTCTGGGTCAATTTCGCTTGGAGGCCCATGCCGGGACCGCCACAGTAGAAGAGCTGTTTGCCCATGGGTTCCAGAAACGGCTTCACGCTCTCGAAGACGGATTCGTCACCACCGATCATGAATGTCAGCGTGCCGTTTTCTGCGCCTGGCTTCGACCCGGTGCAGGGCGCATCCAGAAACTTCATTCCTAGCGCAGCCAATTCGCGGCCAATCTCGCGGCTGATGCTGGGCGAAATGGTGCTGGCGTCTACCACTACCGTTCCGGGCTTGGCGCCTTTAGCGATGCCGTTCTCTCCGGTGATTACTTTGCGCGACATTTCCGAATCGCCGACGCACAGGAAGATACAGTCGGCTTTTTCGCCTACTTCGTTGGGCGACGAACAAACGATGCCGTCTCCGTTCTTCGCGATCTCGGTGGCTTTTGCCGCGGTGTGCGACCACAGGGCAACTCGATGGCCCGCGCGCAGAAGGTTACGTGCCATGGGGCCGCCCATGATGCCAAGTCCTAAGAATCCAAGGTTTGCCAATGTTCCTCCGTGTCCGTTATCAGGGGGTGAAGCGTTATTGTACTCTACGCCCCTTCCTGTGTCGCGGGTGCCCGAGTGCTGAATGGACGAGATAGGCCAAACGCGTCAATGGCCTCGCCTGGCTTTCGTCGCGCCGTGATATTGATCCGGACGGTTCTTCCGCTTGATGGTCCACGCTGACCAGAAAGGCGACAGCCCGCTTGCTATCCGGATCATCCGCGACATCTTCGATGGTCGAAGGCTTCGGTAGGGCTTCACCATCTTCGGACATTCCGTCAATGTGCAATGCCAAAACTTCTGCCGCCGCGCGACGTGCCTCGTCGAGCGTTTTGCCTGCGGTCACACAGCCAGGAAAATCCGGAAAGCTGACACTGAAATCAGATCTTCGATCTTTATGCAGATAGGCGATGTAGTCCATGATTTGCTCCCAACATCGCAACTTGTCCTATCAGATCGATGCTACGTTGGACGCTACTATCATAGGTTGCCGCTGAATGTGCTGCGCTATAATCTGCCGATGAACCGGACACTGTTGATACGGGCTTCCGCGGGCGTGTTGTTCCTGATGATTTGCTGGATTGGTTACACGCAGAACTCGGGTGGCCCGCCTCCTCAATTGACTCTTAACAAGGTCAAGGAAGACTTGTATGAAATTGAGGGAGACGGCGGCAATGTCGCCGTTTATGTCACGGGCGATGGCGTAATCCTGGTCGATGATAAGTACGTCCAGGATTTCGATGGCATCGTGGCGAAAGTCAAGAGCGTTACGAACCAGCCGATCAAGTACATTCTCAGTACACATCATCATGCCGACCACAGCGGCGGCAACACAAGGTTCTCGTCGGTGGCCGAGATCATTTCGACTGCGAATGCGCGAGCCAATATCGTCCAACATAAGCAGTCGAATGCGCCGCCGAACATGGTTCCCGCAAGTGTGGTGTTCACGGAGGAGACCTCGGTGTTTTTAGGGGGCAAAGAAGTGCGTGCGCGCTACTTCGGCCGAGGCCACACCAACGGCGATGCGATCATCTACTTTCCTGCCCTGAGGACAATCCACACCGGTGATCTGATGGCGGGTAAGACCCCACTCATCGATTATCCGGGCGGCGGCAGCGTCGTCGAATGGACGAAGACGCTGGATGCGGCGATGAAGCTCGATTTCGATACTGTGATTCCAGGCCATGGCCCGGTGACCGACAGAGAAGGCCTGATGGCCTATCGCAATAACGTCGAGAACCTGCGCAATCGCGCTGCTGGTATGATTCGCGAGGGCAAGAGCCAGGAAGACATCGGCAAGGTGATGACCGCGGAGTTCGGCTGGGCGGCCGGCGGTCTGCAGATGCAGTGGAGCTTGCCTGGAATGATGAGCGAACTCAAATAGACTAGTTGACAGCTTCGCCGACGAGCGCGTTTGGACCCGCGCGCGTGACGCGGACCGACAGATAGGCGCCGATCAGATCGCTGCTTGCAACGGCAGGATGGGTGAAGTTCAAGGTCTTGTTCTGTGAAGTACGGCCGATCCATTGTCCTAACCCGGCGTGATGGCCTTCGACATGGACTTCTTCCACGATGCCGACGTAGTTGGCGTTCCGCCTGATCTGGATCGATCGCTGCTGCTCGAGCACAATCATGAGCCGGCGGGCCTTTTCGTCTTCCTGAATGTGATCTTCGTACGCCAAGGCCGCGGTATTCGGGCGCTTGGAGTATTTGAAACCGAAGATGGCGTCGTATTCCACGTCTCTCAGGAGCTGGAGCGTCTGCTCGAGGTCCTCTTCCGTTTCGCCAGGGAAACCGACAATGATATCGGTGGTGATCGCGATGTTGCGGCCGTTCTTGATCCACTCAATTCGGCGCATGTACTCTTCGCGCGTATACAACCGCTGCATCCGTTCCAGCATCCGCGTGGAGCCGGATTGCACTGGAAGATGGACGTGATTGCAAAGGACCGGATTGCCGTTGATGGCGTCGATGATTTCTTTGACGAAATCGCGCGGATGCGAGGTGGTGAACCGGACTCGCTTCAAGCCCGGAACCTCGCCGATGTTGCGCAACAGCGCGGCGAAATCCCAGCCGGCGGGCGATGGATCCCGATAGCTGTTCACGTTCTGCCCCAACAGTTGGATTTCGGTATACCCGTGCGCGACCAGTTCCCGCACTTCGCGGAGAACGCTTTCCGATGTGCGGCTGCGCTCCGGGCCACGTGTAAACGGTACAACGCAATAGGCGCAGGATTTGTCGCACCCTTCGATGATGGTGAGATAAGCCCGATGTGGGTTGTCGCGGCGGGTAAGGGGAGTGTCGAACGTCTCTTCGATATCGAGCCGGAGCCCGGTGACACGCCGGTCACCGCGCTCCAGTTGGACGAGTAGTTCCGGAAGCTTGTTGTAGCTGGCCGAGCCGCAAACCAGGCTGACGTGAGGCGCTTTTTCGAAAATCTTCTCGCCTTCCTGCTGCGCCACGCAACCGAGCACACCGAAGATCTTCCCTTTCTGATCGCGCTTAAAGGTGTCGAGACGATGAAATACTCTTTGCTCCGCCTTGTCGCGAATGCTACATGTGTTGTAGAGGACGAGCTCGGCTCCATCTGGCGTTTCGACCTGGTCGTAGCCTCGCGCGAGCAGTGTGCCGACGACTTTCTCCGAGTCGTGCGCGTTCATCTGGCAGCCGAACGTCTCGATGTAAAAGCGTTTTATCACGTACTTAGCTCCATTATAGATGGTTGGGTGGACGCTCTAAAGTAAACGCCGGCAAGACGGAGCCTGGATCGCGGACTCGCACGGGCGTTTGCTTGCCAATCTCGCACGGGCGTTTGCTTGCCAATATTGAGATGAGGGCCGCGATCGGCTCTTTACGGGCTTTCTTAAGTAAACGCCCGCAAGACGGAGCCTGGATCGCGGACTCGCACGGGCGTTTGCTTGCTGATACTGCGATGAGGGCCGCGATCGGTGCTTTGCGCGCTTAAGAGCTACTCTTAAACAGGGATGTAACGGGAGTCGCGCTGTGGCGTCATACTTGGATGAGACAATGACGGAAGCAAGCGGCACTGGGACGGCGAAACAACCGGAGCGACCGATGAGCGATCCGGGTAGTGTACGCGTCAAGATTTTGCTCGCTTTGGAAGATTCCGCTCATCTGGCTTTTCTTGAGGAAGCGTTGGCGCCGCTGGGCCAAGAGATCGTCATCGCCCAGACGGGATTCGAGGCAGTTCAGGAGCTCGCCCAAGAGGGCTTCGCGGCGGTGCTGTTGGGCGCAAATCTGGCGGACATGGACGGCTTCGAAGCGGCGGCCCTGCTCCGACGGCAGGAGCATTCCTGTGGTGTCCCGATCTTCCTTGTATCCCTGGATGAGAACGGCGATCACAAAGCTCTTGACTACCAAGCCGACGCCGTAGAGTACATTTCCGGAGCGATGGCACCGGAGATTCTGCGTTCCAAACTGGCAGTTTTTGTCGATCTGAAGCGGAAGAATCTCGCTTTGGAGGCGAAAACTCTCGCGCTCCAGCGTCAACTCAAGGAGCGTACCCGCAGCGAACAGGACATGCGAAAGCTGAACTCGGAACTGGAGTTGCGCATGAAGGAGCGAACGGCGGAGCTCAGCCGCATCAACGACGAATTGCGCCAGTTCGCTTATGTCGCTTCGCACGATCTGCAGGAACCGCTTCGCACCATTGGCAGCTATGTACAGCTGGTCGCCAAGAGATACAAAGGTAAACTCGACGGCGATGCCGATGACTTCATCAGCTACATCGTCGAGGGAGTGAAACGGATGCATGCGCTTCTCAATGACATGCTCGCGTATTCCCGGGTCACCGAAAGCGGTGCGCGGCCGTTTCAATCCCGTTCGTTCGAGACAATTCTGAACACTGTGATGTTGAATCTCGCGGCAGCCATCGCCGAGAGCCATGCAATTATTACGCACGATCCGTTGCCGGAAGTGACGGGCGATGACATTCAGTTGATCCAGGTCGTCCAAAACCTTGTCGGGAATGCAATCAAGTATCGGGGCGTACGGACTCCGGAAATTCACGTTTCTGCTGAACGGGACGGCGATTATTGGAAATTTGCCATTCGCGACAACGGGATCGGCATCGAATCGCGCTATCTGGAACGTATCTTCGGGATTTTCAAACGCCTTCACGGCCACGAAGTGCCCGGAAACGGCATGGGTCTGGCGATTTGCCGGCGGGCTATCGAACGGCACGGCGGCCAAATCTGGGCGGAATCGACGCCGGGAGAAGGCTCGGTGTTCTTCTTCACGCTTCCGGCCTAGCTATTGCTTCCCCCTCTGTTTCCCTATCGATTCCTAAGCGGTTTACCCGGTTGAAAACCTAAGCAGTGCAGCCTAGGCTTGTGTTGTGAAGTATTTTTTGATCATGACCTCTCTGGCCGGTTTGCTCTTGGCCCAGCGTACAACCAGCACCGCTACTTACGACGTTAACGGAAACAGAGTGGAAGGCGCCCGGTTCTCCGAGGTCCGGCTCCCGGATGGCGCAACCGACCGCCGTGAAACTGTTCAGAACATAAACGGGCAGCGTGTGCCGATACAGACCGTTGATGAAAAGGTTGTCAGCGATAGCGGAGGTGTCCGCGTTGTCGAGCGTTTGGTAAAGAAATTCGACGCCAGCGGAACTGCCGGCCCGCCGGAGCGGGTTCGAGTCGAAGAGCGGAAAAATCCCGATGGAAGCACCACTACGTCCACGTCGGTGCTGCGCGCGGACATTAACGGCAATTACGCGGTCGCAGAACGCGCGGCCACCATCACTAGGAAGTCCGGGAACACGACCAGTTCGGAAACCACCGTGGAGCGTCCGACGGTGAATGGCTCACTTGAGACGATTGAGAAAAAACAGGAAACCACCCGCGAATTATCCCCTGGAAATACAGAACGAACGGCGGTCCGGTCGGCGCGGGACACTAACGGGCGTTTCTCCGAGGTGGGCAAAGAAGTCGTCGAGGTTAAGAAAACGGGAGATTCCACTGTCGAGAACTCAGCCGTTTACGAGTCGACGAACGGCCAGTTGGAGTTGGTGCGGCAGAAGGTCAGCCGTTCGACAAAACGAGGCCAGGACGAGGATACGGTGGTCGATGTTTTCGTGCCAAACGCGCAAGGACAGGCAGGCAGCACAAAGCCCCAGCTTTTGCAGCGGCAAGTGGTCGAAAAACAGATGACGCCGAATGGCGCAGTGGAAACGATCAGTGTTCAGCGTCCGTCGGGACCCGATTCGAGCAGGCTTGGTCCGCCGCAAAAAGTGGAAGAAACCGTCTGCACCGGGAAGTGCAAATAGTCCGCTAATTAGCCGTGGCCGAGGTACATCAGCCAGCCTAGCCCGAACAGCGTCGCTACGAAGCAGCCGAAGCAATACAATCCGTACATCAGCCGGTCGCGATCGGTCTTCTTGGTTACGACGCCAAGCACTACGGAGGTGAACAGCGCAAAAAGCACCGCCGCCTCAAAATGAGAAAGGTTCATCTTCGGCATTTAGTCTTTCTTCCCGATGGCAATTTCGTAGGCATCAACGATTGCCAGGATATTCAGCAGGCCTGCACCCACAAGAAATTTCGTCCCGTAATCGTGCACGTGGCCGGCGACGTCGGGCTGGTTATATCCCAACGCGGAGGTCACGATGTAGAGAATGCCCGAGGCAAGATGGCAGAGGAAGCCACCGTAGTAAATGATTGTGGTCAGCAGGTCGCCGGATTGCGGCTGGAACAGAGGACCGCGCATCATTAGACCGAGGAGAAACATGAGTACGACTGTCACCGAGATGAGCGCGCCACGATTAGGTTTCTTCAGGTAGAAGTGCCCGCCGCCGGGTATGAGCCAAGCCAACAGAACCGCGGGAACCCATTTGCCTATGGGGACACTCGGATCCTGCGCCTGCATTACTTTTTCAGCCATTAATTCGATGGTATCACGCGGGAGCCGTGATAAGCTCCTGAACGAAGACTATGTCCAGCCTCCTTGTAAAAACCGTTTCGTTGCTATCGTTTTTGGCTCTAAGTTCAGCGGCTGCGGAGTTTCGTGCCGGAGTTGCACGCGTCGATATCACTCCGGCCGGGCCAATCCGGCTGTCCGGATACGCCAGCCGTACGCACCCGTCCGACGGCGTGATCACTCCGCTTTACGCGAAGGCGCTGGCGATTGAGGATTCCAAGAAACACCGGATCGTGATTGTGACTACTGATCTTGTCGGGCTGCCGCGTGCGATCACCGATGTGGTTTCCGCGCGCTTACAGAAAGAGTATGGGCTTGACCGCGCGCAACTGCTCTTCAACTGTTCGCACACGCACACCGGTCCGATGATTCAGGGGAATCTGACTACGATGAGTGAGCTCGAACCCACGGAAAAGCAGATTATCGCGGACTACAGCCTGAAGCTGACGGATGAACTGGTTTCGGTAGTTGGAGGCGCGCTGAAGGATCTGGCTCCGGCGGACATATGGTACGGCGTGGGAGAGGCCGGGTTCGCCATCAATCGGCGGGAGCCGACGGCAACTGGTGTGAAAATCGGTTTGAATCCGAAGGGACCGGTGGATCACACGGTACCTGTGCTCCGAGTCACGGACGCCAATGGAAAGCTACGCGCGGTTCTTTTCGGCTACGCCTGCCACAACACCACGTTGACGGGCCAATTCTATGGGATCAGCGGCGACTACGCTGGTTTCGCGCAGAAGGCGATCGAGGATGCTAATCCCGGTGCGACCGCTATGTTTTTCCAGCTGTGTGCCGGCGATCAGAATCCGAATCCGCGCAGCACGTTGGCGCTGGCCGAAGATCATGGGAAGGAGCTGGCCGCGTCGGTTGAGAAGGTGCTGAGCGGAAGTCTGGAGCGAGTGCGCGGACCCGTCCGGACGGCCTTCCAAGTGAACGATGTGGCATTGGCTCCGCACACTCGCGACGAGTTTGAAGGGCTGAAGAACGATTCGAATGTTTCCAAGCGGCTCAACGCACAGTTGATGCTGCGGGCATACGACGCCGGCCATCCGGTACGCAGCGTGGCGTATCCGGTACAGGCGATACGATTCGGAAAGGATCTTGCAATTCTGGCCCTTGGCGGCGAAGTGGTGGTGGATTACGATCTGCGCGCCAAGCGTGAATTTCCGAAGACGAAGCTGATTGTGGCCGGCTATTCGAACGATGTGATGTGCTATATTCCCTCGAAAAGAGTGTTGCAAGAGGGTGGCTACGAAGCGGTGGATAGCATGCTTTATTACGGCCAACCCGGGCCGTTTACGCCGGATGTGGAAGAGACGATTTTTACGTCGATTCATCAGGTGATGAAGCGCGTGGGGCTCTGAGCGTAAATTCCTGCATCCTCTAAAAGCAGTACAATTACGACGTGGCCGAATTGGTGGTCTGGTGGCCAAAGTGCTTGTTTTCAACCGGTACTTTGATCGGCCGGGATTCGGTAGGTGATGGAAATACAGGGTTTGCGTATTCGGCAGGGCACTTGCTACAAGATCCGCAACGGTGCGGTGGCCGCCCGTGATAGGAGGAAGCAATGAATTTCGTAAAACGACCGGCTCTGACGCAGGCCGTAGCAGTTCTGACCAGCGCTACGTTTTTGATGACGGTGAGCCCAGGATACGCCCAAAATCAGGCGCCTCCGCCACCATATAGCAACCAGGCTCCGCCGCAATATGGTAATCAGGCTCCGCCGCAATACGGAAATCAGGCTCCTCAGTATGGTAATCAGGCGCCGCAGTATGGGAACCAGGCGCCGCAGTACGGCAATGAAGCGCCTCCGCAGTATGCCGCGCAGAATCAGGCCCCGCCGTACTTCCCGCCACAGCAATTGGACAATTTAGTTTCGCGCATCGCACTTTATCCCGATCCGCTGCTGGCGCAGATCTTCGCGGCGGCGACTTTCCCGGACCAGATTCAGGATGCCGCCGGCTTCGCTAATGCCAACCGGGGCCTGCAGGGAAATGATCTCGCAAACGCGATCTCGCAGGCGAACTTGCCGTTCGATCCCAGCGTTCAATCGCTTATTCCGTTCCCTAATGTTCTCGATATGATGGCGCGCGACATGAATTGGACCAGCCAACTCGGCGATGCCGTGCTGGGACAGCGTCCCGACGTGATGGATGCCGTTCAGCGGATGCGGCGGCAGGCTGCCAACTATGGCTATCTGCGGAGCACTCCTCAGATGCGCGTCGTGATGGATCCGGGTTATGTGCAGATCGTGCCTGTCGACCCAGGGTTCATCTACGTGCCGGTCTATGACCCGTTTGTGGTCTATGCACCACCACGCCCCGGTTTCTACGTCGGAAGTGCGATTGGCTTTGGCGGGGGATTCGGAATCGGCGCGTTCGGCGGATGGGGTTGGGGTGGTGGATTCAACTGGCGTTCGCACGGAGTGTACATCAACAATGTGGTCTGGGGCCGGACCTGGCAGAACCGCGGCGTCTATGTTCACAACTATGGCAACTGGAATGGCGGACACTGGAACCGCACTCCGTATGTCAACCGCACGGTGGTTGTCAATCGCAACGTGAACGTCAATCGCGAGAATATCAACCGCTTTTCGGAGAACAACACCCGGAACGTGTATCGGGGCAACCAATCGTATGCCGTCACACCGAATCGCGGTTATGAGAAGCACGCGGAGCCGGAGCATTCCGGTGCATTCCATGGAACGGAAGCCGGTCACACTGAGCGCAACGCCGGAAACTGGGGCCGTGAGAGCCGCGGTGGCGGCGCTGCTCCGAACAGGGGCGGTGAGAGCCATGGCGGCGAGAACCGTGGCGGCGGCGAGCGAGGGCACAAATAATGAAGGCGGCCGGTCTGGTATTGCTCGCCGTATCGGTCAGCCCGCATAGCATTCTGGCAGCGGCCCAAAGAACTTTCGATACGCCAGACGCAGCGGCCAGCGCTTTACTGGCCGCTACAAAGTCGCGCACCGCCGACGAGATGGCGGCGGTCCTCGGCGAAGAGATGAGAGACCAGTTTCAAACTGGCGATCCGGTCCGGGGGGATCTGGACCGGGCGCTTTTTATGCAAGCCGCCCAGGATTCCATGAAACTGCAAAGCGACGGCTCACCGGACCGTGTGATTCTCTACGTGGGAGAAGACGACTGGCCGTTTCCTGCGCCTATCGTGAAGGCCGGGGGGACTTGGCAATTTAACGGAAAAGAGGGGAAACAGGAAATACTCGATCGGAGAATCGGCCGCAACGAGATGCACGCTGTTGAAACGGCTCTCGGCTACGTGGACGCGCAGCTCGAATACGTAAAGACTGATCACGATGGGGACGGCATTCTCGAGTTTGCTCAGAAGCTACTCAGTACTCCTGGCATGCACGACGGACTCTACTGGAAAGACGATAGCAATCCGAGCCCGCTCGGCCCATTGTTCGTGGGTGGTGCAAAGGCGTCACCGACTGCGCCGGCTCAAACCAGATCGCGGCCCCATTTCGGATATCAATTCCGAATACTCACTGCTCAGGGCGCGAACGCGATTGGGGGAACGCACGAGTTCCTTATCGCGGGACATCTGCTTGGCGGGTTCGGCTTGATTGCCTCGCCTCTGCGTTACGGAGTAACGGGAATCCAAACCTACGTCGTGAACCAGCTTGGCGTTGTGTACTCCAAAGATTTGGGCGCGGACACTGCCACTGCCGCCGCTGCAATCACAGCATTCGACCCGGACTTGACCTGGAAGAAGCTTCAATAAGTAAACGGCGCCGATTGCCAATCGGCGCGCCGGATACCATCCGGCCCCACGGTAGCAATTAGCTCAGGTGAAATTCCTGGCCAATTTCGCGCAGCACGATCCGGTCAGCATTTGCACCGGCAGCGTTTTGCAGCCGCTCGATGGGTTCGCGCAGCGGTTCGCGGCTGAGTTGGAAGGTCTGGTTGTGTACCGGCATTACGAACTCGCTCCGCGCTTCCTGGCTCATGCGCCAGGATTGCTCGGGGTTGCAGTGATAGTGAATCCAGGGGTTGTATGCGCCGACGGGCATGATGGCAAGATCGACGGATTTCGAGCCGGCTATGCGCGCCAGTTTGTCGGTGTTGGCCGTGTCGCCCGCGAATAGCACCCGATACCGGCCTGCTGTAAGCAAATATCCGTTGTAACCACGATACGTATCGGTTCGGACGCGCGCGCCCCAGTGATTCACTTCGAGTCCCAGGACAGTCAGCGGCCCTACCTGGTGCTTCTGCCCCCAGCCAAGTTCCGTCACCTCTTCGTACCGGCCGATGCGGAGCAAATCGCTGGTCCGCGAGGCGGTGATCAGAGCGCGCTCCCTCGATTCCAAACGTCTCAGCGATGGAATGTCGAAGTGATCCATGTGTGCGTGCGACAGCAGGATCAAGTCGATTCTTGGCAGCCGCTTCAATTCCATCGCAGGGGCGATCAGGCGCTTGATTCCGAGCGTAGTAACTCCGAGATCGATGCCGGCCCGCGTGCTGAACACGGGATCTGTAAGGACAGTGAAACCGTCGATCTTCAGCAGCACCGTGCTGTGGCCGATCCAGGCGGCATGGAGGCCAGTGTCGGGCCATTTCGATGGGTCGGGCGTGTGCGGGGCCGATGGAATGGGACGCTTCCATTCGCTCGCGTATTGCTGCCAGAAGGCGGGGGCAGCGCGATACGCAAAACCAGCGGCGGAGGCGATTCCCGCCAGTCCACCGCCAAGTACCAGACGTCGCGAGGTTACCATCCGAATCGTTCCTCCTTCCATGGATCACCGTGCATGTGATACCCGTTGCGTTCCCAAAAGCCCGGCCGATCCTGCGAGATGAATTCGATGGCTCCAATCCATTTGGCGCTCTTCCAGGCGTATAACCTCGGCACGATTCCGCGCGCAGGACCTCCGTGCTCAGTGGAGATTGGCTCGCCATCGTGCAGAATGGCGATCAGCGCGTCGTCGGCTAGAAATTCGCTGGCGGGAAGATTGGTTGTCCAACCGGAATCGTAGCCGTGGCACACCACGAAGTTGGCTTCGGGGAGCAGACCACCCGCGCGTTCCACTAACTCTTTGGTGGAGACACCTTCCCAAATGTTGCCCAGCCGGGACCACCGCGTGACGCAATGGAAATCGGAGAATACCTTCACGCGCGGGAGTTTCTGGAACTCATCCCAGTTCCAGGAAACCGGATTCTTCACGAGCCCGCCTATCGAGAGCTTCCATTTCGCCAGATCGATGGAAGGCGGACCGCCGGCGTCTAGCACCGGCCACTTTTTTGTGCGCGATTGGCCGGGCGGAATTCGATTGGAGCGATGAGTGTCCGGGCTGACGATCACGCCCTCCGGCACATCGGCTGGAATCAAGGGCTGGTCATTTTGAAGCTTAGGATCGCGCTCAAACAGCACATCATATAGATGTATCAGGCGGCGGTTTGGATTTGCACAAGTTTACTGCCTGATTCCACGGGCTTTGCGAACGATAGAACGTCCATGGGGCACACGGTGACGCAGATGCCGCATCCGATGCAGGAGCTGTTCTGGTTTGTAATCTCCTCCTGCTTCAGGGCGAATCGCATGACATCAATGCCGACCTGGCAGTTCCGCGAGCACTCCTCACAGGCGATGCACTTGTCTGTCGATTGGATGGAAAACTGGCTCACTTTGAACCGGGCGAAAACAGCGCTGAACAGTTCCATCATTTTCGCTAACGGGCACCAGTAGCGGCACCATACTTTACCGCCGAAGAATGGATAGAGAGTGATGGGAATGATGCCGACGAGCCATGTGTCAGCGATGAAGTGATACCACTCGAGACCAAGATCGGATGGTTTGCGGAAGATGGTGACGGCATCGCGTGTCAGCATCATGACCGTGATCGCCGCGGCCGCGAACAATACTACGGCGTTCATTTTTTCCCATCGGATACTCGTTGGTCCCTTCGGCGCGAGATGGCGCCAGCGATCGCCGAGGGTCTCGGCCAGGCCGCCGCAGCCGCAGATCCATGAGCAGTAGCGCTTGCCGTGGAGCAGCACGAGAATGGGAATGATCACGAAACTCATGAGTATTCCCCAGACCACCCAGATGCGCGCGGGATTTCCGAAAAATGTATAGAAGAATAGAGGCCATGCCAGCACGAGACCGTACGACCGCCAGGCGTCATGCCCTGCGCGCGCACTGAGCCATTGATACTTCAACAGCCACTGAAATAGAAATTCCGGAATCAAAAAGAAGAACGTCCACTGAAAACCGATCAGCGAGACATAGCGCCAGATCTGAAATTTGTCTTTACGATCGACACCCCATCGCTTCATTGCCTGGATGCCGAAGACCGTCACTACGAGCGTGTAAAGAACCGTGTACCAGAACGACCAGGGGCGGTTGAAAAACGTGAGCGCATGTGCGCCCCATCCGGTGTACGGCCAGAACTCGTGGCCATCGCCCTGTTTAATTCCGTAGATGGAATAGGCGATCATAAACGTGAGCGCGAGCCAGAGGAATCGGCTGGCGGTCCATTCGTTTTCCAGGCGCAGACCGATGGAATGGAGGAAATCCGTCGGCGGCTTTGACCCAACAAGTATGAAAGCGTGATCGAAATGCCGTTCAGAGATGACGCCATTCGTTTCGAGCGAGTACGTATCGCCGGTGAATCGCTTGACGTTCGAGTTGAGAATCACCTCGAGCGAGCCGGCGGCGACGGCTTCCTTCAGCCTCCGCTCGTTCTGTTTCGAAGCTCGATAGAAGCTAGAGCTCCGACAGGAAAGGGTGACGTGCGCCACTTCGGAAAGAGAGACGGCAGCCTCGACGGCGCTATTTCCGCCACCCACTACAAGAACGTTTTGCCCTGCGTATGTCTTCGGATGGAACAGGCGGTAGTGGACGCGATCGGAATTCTCGCCTGGCACCTCGAGCTTGCGGGGAGTGCCGCTTTTGCCGATCGCCAGGATGATGCGGCGCGCACGGTATGCCGCTTTCGAAGTAGTAATATCGAATCCGGAATCGGAGCGCCGCTGGATCGAAGTGACGGCTTCGTCTTGCCGGACATCCAGGCCGCTGTTCGCGATATCGGTGCGCCAGCGCTTGACCAGCTCTTCCTTGGTGACTTCTTCGAGCCAAAGGCTGCCAGAGACCGGACGGTCGTTGGGCTCGGTGTAGATGATCTTGCCGTCCGGGAGTTCATCGATGGTATTGCCGAGATGACTTTTCTCCAGGACAAGCACGCGCAGCCCGTGTTTCTGCGCATCCAATGCCGCGTTCAGCCCGGAGGCTCCGGCCCCGATCACTAATATGTCGTAGACTGCCGGGTCGTTCGAGCGCGCGTCCGGCTTCGACGCAATATACTCGGCGACTTTGTACCCCTGCTCCATGGCGAGCTTCACCACGGGGGCACCAGCCAATTCGCCGACCACGTAAATTCCGCGGACGTTGCTTTCCATGTGGTCGTCCACCGCGGGACGCGGGGCGGGCATATTTGGGCTGTTCAACAGACCTTGTAAGAAGCTGGACATGAATCGTACGCCGGTAAATGACGTCCCTCACCCATTTTATTCCGCAGATGAGGTGAGAATTTTCCCGGCTAAAGACACTACAACGATATGAGAATCCTGGTGCTGACGGCGGCAGTACTGCTGTTCGTATCGTTTGCGCCGCTCCAACTCGCTTTGGCGGACGGCGGAGTTCACGTCGACTACGTCGGCGGGACGGTGCAGACAATCGACTCCAAAGCCGCTGGACGAATCCGAACTACGGACGCAGAGTTCTTCCAGCTCGCATTGTCCGGCAAACAGGAATTCCGCGTGCCGTACGACAAGATCAACCTTCTGGAATACGGACAGAAGGTGGATCGGCGATACCTGGTGGCGGCTATTTTGTCGCCAATGTTCCTGCTGTCAAAAAGCCGGCAGCACTTCCTTACCGTGGGATATACAGATGCCGACGGCCACCAGCAGGCGATGGTATTTCGAGTGGCAAAGGGCGACGTAAGAACTGTGCTGGTAAGTCTGGAGGCGCGAACGGGCGTGAAGGTCCAATACCAAGACCTCGAGGCGCGCAAAGCCGGGAAGGGTTGAAATGCTACGGATTGCTCTGATGTGTCTGTCGGCCGCGAGCCTGGGGATTGCGGAAGAGTCGGCGGACACGGAGCTTCTCAAGGTGCGGCGAATATTCGTGGAGCAGCTTTCGGGCGGCGAGGGCGCCGCACCTTTGAGAGATCTTTTGATCAGCGCGTTGCAGGCGACCAAGTTGTTCCGGCTGACTGAAACCCCGGAGCGCGCAGATACCGTTCTGAAAGGGACCGGCAGTGACGATACCTTCGAAGACACCTATCAGAGCACCGAAGGCGTGAACGCACATGTGTCTGCTCCACACTTCTCTTCTTCATCGTCGCGGACCGGCTCGGGCTACAACTCAACGAGCGGCGGTCTGCCTGGCGTGAGCGTGGGCGAGAATGAATCGACACGCGTCGCCGAGCGCAAACACGAAGCGATGGCCGCAGTGCGGTTGGTGAACAAAGACGGCGACATCGTGTGGTCAACGACGAAAGAGAGCGGCGGCGGGAAGTTCCGGGGCGCTACCACGGATGTTGCGGACAAGATTGTCAAGCAACTGGTGGAGGATTTGCAGAAGACCAAGAAGCCCGGGGTTGCGATACCAGCGAAGCAGTAGCGGTTATTCAGACCAGCCCGGGTCCCGGCGATCGAGACCTTTTTTGAGCGCCTCGAAATGCAACGTGGATTGCCGGCGTTCCTACTCGAACTGTTTTGCCGTGTTCATGGCGACCGTTTCGGAAAACGTAACGCAAGGGCTTGCCGGTGCTCATGGCCAACACTTGCACCATGCACGCTCGTTCCACATAGGCGACCGGTTCTCCACAAACAATCACTCCGTGATTGGCCATGAACATGATGTCCGCGTCTGCGAGGGCGCCGCAGATCCGCTCGCCTTCTTCGTTATCCAGAGCCAATCCGCGATATTACGAGTCGTAGCCAACGCTCGGCGTCAGAAAGGGTATTGACACAATCCTCCAAGCGATATATCGTACTACATATCGTATGAAGAATTTCTGGCAGGGTCCGATGTTGGGCTGGCCCCCTTTCGGTCCAGACATTAAGGGGCGAACGCGGTTTTTCGGACTTGGTGAGGTCCGGTTGGCCGTGGTGTCACTTATCGCCGAGGATCCAAAGCATGGATATCAACTGATGAAGGAACTGGGCTCCCGGTTGGGATCCTTATACCGGGCGAGTTCCGGGACCGTATACCCGGTACTGAAACAGCTCGAGAAAGAACGTCTAATCGAGTATCGGCTTGAGGAAGGCCGAAAGATGTACCGTCTGACGAGAGCGGGACGAAAACTGCTCTCAAACGAAGCCACAGCTGTGGCTTCAATCTGGACCCGCGCAGAAGAGGTCGAAGATTGGGGACAGCAGATGGGCCCTCATTCGATGGCGGTTGCCGGTCCTTTGAGCGAGCTTTATTCAACCGCCCTCCGTGCGGCCAGGTGGGGTGCCGGCGATCCCAACCGCGAGGATCAGATTCGGGGAATCCTGCGAACTGCCTCTGCGACGCTGAACAAGTTAATTGCGTCAAAGGAGACGCATGCGAAGGAGAGATGATGACTCTGGACGATATCCGCCGTTTCTATTCCGAGGAAATTCGTTTCGCTGCACCCCTTCGATCGCGGGGTGTTGCCGAAGCGTTCGCACGCGTGCCACGTGAGGAGTTTCTAGGCTCCGGTCCATGGTGCATCGCGCTAAGTAACATCGGAATGGGAGCAACATACTTGACGACGGATGATGCCGATCCGCGGCACATCTATCACAATGTGTCTGTCGCCCTGGATACAAGCCGCCACTTGGTCAACGGACAACCCGCTACTCTGGGCCGCTGGATCGACGAACTCGACATCCAAGCCGGAGACTCTGTCTTTCACTTGGGATGTGGCTCCGGTTACTACACGGCGATTATGGCTGAAATGGCGGGCCCCACCGGGCATGTGGTCGCCGCCGAAGTAGACTCCGATCTTTCAAATCAAGCGCGCAAGAATCTCTCGCATTATGCGAATGTAACGGTTTACAAGGGAGATGGGGCCGAACTTGACCCCGGCGCCTGCAATGCGATGTTAATCAACGCTGGCGTTACGCATCCACTTCCCGTCTGGCTGGACCGGTTGAGCGAAAGGGGGAGGATGGTTGTACCTCTCACAGTTGCTATGGGGTCGAGCCTTGGGAAGGGGGCCGTTGCGAAAATCACGCGAGAGGCCGGCAGCTTCGCTGCGCAGGTGGTTGCATTCATCGTTATATATTCGTGTGTCAGCGCGCGAGACCCCCAGCTTGAGCCGGCCCTGGGAAAGTCGATGGGAACCGGGGCGCTAACGAAAATAACATCTGTGCGCCGCGATCCGCATGCGCAAGACGACACTTGTATCGTTCATGGCCCGGAGGTCTGTCTAAGTATCGCCCCTCGTGCCTAACGATCGCCGTGCAGTGGGCTTCGACACGACGAGGTGATGTTTGTGCCTCCTCAAAATATCTCGCCCGCTCACTGAACTGGTGTCAAGAAAAAGCCGTGCCCACGGCCGCCCAAATCCACATAATCGCGATCTGTCGGGCACGCGTTTACTGATGTGTCCGTTTCCCGGAAACGTAGGATTATGGCAGGAACAATGACAAAAGCCTAGGATTGTGCCAGCAATGGTGACACAAATTGTCAGCAATTCTGGCAAACAATCGCCGGCGCCTGTTTAGACTCAATGACTGGCTGTCGACTACTCTGGCATCCTACAAAGTCTGACGGCGGAATGCCGGACCAGTGCACTCCTTGCGGATTGATGAGGAAAGTCTGTTCGCCTGCGCCGGTGGGAAGGGCAAGACTGAAATGATTACAAACACCCTCGTGCAAACCGAGCCCGGCAGCACCCCTTAACGCGGCTGTAAGATCAATTTTTGCTTGGTTTCTCGAGTGAGAAGTAGTCATCGAGCTCTGGGGACCTCTTTCATGTCAACACATTGCTTGCAGATCAACAAGCGAAATCGTGCGAAGGATTCAGCGAGTTCCCGATGCGGCGACCTTCCGAACCGCGTTCAACAGTTGATCGGGTTGCACGGGTTTGGCGAGGGTCGCGTCCGCGCCGAGTTTCGCGGCAATCGTTAAGAACCAGCCACCAAACGCACCCGATACCGCGACTACTTTCGTTTTGGGATGTTGCTCGTGAATGGCACGGATGGTTTCGATGCCTTCTCGTTCGGGCATCACCAAATCCGTTACCACCAGGTCGACTTCCTGGCCTTCCATGAGTTGCAACGCTTCCCTTCCGTTCCCCGCCAATTGCACGTGGTAGCCTTCGGAAACCAATACTTCGCGGAAAAACTCTCTGATGCATTCCTCGTCGTCGACAACGAGGATTCTGATCGGCTCGGCGGTTGAACCGATCAGTTTTCGAATCTTGGCGGCCAGGACGTCGGCCTCGAAAGGTTTTGGCAGATATTCGATACCTGGATCCAAAATGCCGTGGTGCACAACCACTCGCTCGCCGTAGCCGGAAATGTAGAGGATTTTCATACCGGGGCGCGATGGCGAGAGCTGTTCGGCGAGATCGCGGCCAGTCATACCGGGCATCATGACATCGGTGAGTAAAAGATGAATCGGGCCCGCGTATTCCTCAGCCAGCCTCAGAGCGTCCGGCCCACCGGAGGCGGACAAAACGTGATACCCATAGGAGTTCAAAACCTCAACGGCGAGCGCGCGAACGTCCTCTTGATCCTCAACCACAAGAATCGTCTCGTTGCCGCCCACTGCTGCCGTTGCAGGCTGCGGGGGCTCGCCGGGTGCAACAACCGCATCGACGCGGGGCAGAAAGACTCTGAATGTTGTGCCAATTTCCACCTCGCTGTCTACCTCGATCCATCCCTGGTTCTGCTTTACGATTCCGTAAACCGTGGAGAGTCCGAGACCGCTTCCGTCCTTCGAATCCTTTGTGGTAAAGAACGGCTCGAAAATTCTTTCCCGAACCTCCTCGCTCATTCCGATCCCGGTGTCGGTTACCTGCAGAGCGGCGTACGGGCCGGCCGCCGCTTCTGACGGACGGGTGACGTAACTCTCCTCCAGCTGTATGTTCTTCGTTTCGACGGTCAGCGTTCCCCCGCCAGGCATAGCGTCGCGGGCATTCAGAAGCAGGTTCATGAGGATCTGGTGCATCTGTCCCGGGTCGGCCATTACGACGCCGAGAGATGGATCGAGCAGAGTTCGGAGTTCGATATTTTCGCCGAGCAGGCGTTGTAGCATGCTGACCGCTTCGGCGACTATCGTATTCAGGTCGATCGGCTTCGGTTGGGCCACCTGCATGCGGCTGAATGCCAATAATTGCTGCGTGAGGCAAGCGGCACGCGTTCCGGCTCGCTTAATCTGCTCGATGTGAGACCGAACCGGAGCGTCGGGATGGACCTTCTTCAGCAGCACATCGCTATAGCCGTTAATTACAGTTAGAAGATTATTGAAGTCGTGCGCTACGCCCCCGGCCAGCCGCCCAACGCTTTCCAACCTCTGCGCGTGCTGGAGCTGCTCTTCCAGCAGCCGGCGTTCCTCTTCCGCCCGCAGCCGCTCGGTGGTATCGCGAGCGATGCCCAGCATCGCGGGACGCCCTCGATAGGTCACTCTGCTCACATTGAGCTCGACGGGAATCTCAGTGCCATCGGCGCGAACATGCGAGCTTTCATAGAAACCGGAAGTTTCGATCGACTCGCCGGCGAAGCGTGCCGCCACGCGCGTGGCGAAGCGCGGAGAGACGACATCCATCACTTTGAGCTGGAGCAGTTGTTCCCGGTCATGCTCGAGTTGCCGGCAAGCTGCCTCGTTTGCCTCCAGGAAGCATCCTGCCTCGTCGGCGATGAAGATGCCGTCCGGCGCCATTTCAAAGATCGTTCGAAATCTACTTTCGCTTTCCGAAAGGGCCTCTTCGGCGCGCTTCCGCTCGGTGATGTCGATGCCAACGCCGAGGAGATGCGGCACGCCGCCCAACTCCAGCCTCACCCCAGTGCAGTAATACCAGGACATTTGGCCAGAATCATTGAGGAACCGGAGCTCGACGGATGATCTTCCGTTCTGGAAGACTTCGCGAATTGCTTGCTTAGCGCGCTCGCGGTCTTCCGAATAAACTGAATCGGGTGCACGCCGGTGGCGGATCTCCTGGCTGGAAAGATTCACCTGAACTTCGTAGGCTTTGTTCCAACGGATCATTCGTCCTTGGTCGTCGAAACAGTAAAAAATGCCGGGTAGCGTATCGAGGATCGAGTCGTTGATATTCTTCTCTTCGCGAATGATTCGTGCCGCTCGTTCGAGTTCCTGTTGAGCGCGCTTACGTTCCGTAATATCGAATACGACGGCCATGAAGCCGTTTGCTTCGCCGTTTGCGTCACTCATCAGCGCTGTGGAGAGACTTAGTTCCACGGCGGAACCGTCTCGCCTTTTCCGGGTCACTTCCCGGCCTGGCGAGACTTCTCCAAGAAGAGTGGCCGCCTGTAGCGCCAGAAACTCCCCCTGCTTTTCGTCCGGGACATGGGGAAGAGGCTGCCCTAAAACCTCCTCCCGGGACCATCCGAATATGCGGTGCGCCGCTTCATTCCACGTCTGGACTTTCTTGTTCCTGTCCACGGACACGATTGCGGCGGGTGACGATTCGACTACGGCTTCGAGCGCGTCGTGGGTCCTTTGCAGCATCGTCTCTTTCTGTTTGCGGCTGGTGATTTCCGAGAACAAGACTGCGATCGAGCCTTCGCCGGTCTGGAAAGCATTCACTTCGAAAGCGCCGATAATTTCCTGATCTTTGTACTGGACCTCGTCATTCCGCCATGGTTTCCCCGACACGGCCACTTCCCGGCACCTTGAGGGGACATCACCGCCGAGAAAATGCGGGAACGCTTCCTCAATCGCCTTGCCGATGAATTGCCGGTGGTCGAGGCCGAGGATCGCATCGGCACTGGAATTGGCGCCCATGAATATGAGCCGGCCGCCAGCTTCCAATTTGTAGGAGTGCATTCCGAGAGGCAAACGGTCAACAAACTTTTGTAGATTGTCTTCGTTCACATATTTCTCAGCTCCGATCCGGCCCCCAGATCAGTTGTACATGATCCCTGTCCGCGGCGTTTCTATCGTCTCTGTACGCACTGCCGCTTCCTTTCCACTGCGACGAGCCGTCAATGGCCCAACTCGTCACGAGGATATTTGTGAGATCGTCTCCGTGACTGACATCCCGAACCCACACTTCGCCGAAAGCCTCCGCAAAGGAAGCTAACAGATTCCGCGCAAAGCCGGAAGTCATCTCGGGATCCATGATCACGTTAATCCCAGTGTGATCGGATACTATCCTAATGTCCTTGAAGAACTCAACCGTCACCAGTTCTTCTGGAATTCCCTGGCCGTAGTATGCGTCGACGAACGTGAACCCGTAGCGATTTCCGTCCTTGCGCAATTTGCGGACGGCGTAACGGGCGGAGAGCGGCAGAAATCGAACTTTGGCGGGCAAGGTCTGCCGTAGGAATTTCGTTTCCGCGATGTTCTTCACCGCGGGATCGACGTCGACAGCGTCGACGCGCCGTACTGTTGTGGACATGGCGGCGTCTCGTGGAAAAGTGAATCCCGCGGCTCCGATCACCAGAACATTTTCCGGACGAACCGCCGCCAGGGCCTTCTCTGCTTCGCGAACGTAGGTGAATGAGGTTTCTCCGTTGTCGGCGTAGATCCCGGATGCGCGGCCGCCGCCCATGGTGAGCACACGGGTTGTACGCCCGTTTTCAGCCTGCTGTTCGAAAATTCGAATCGTTTGATATGGGCTGTCGAAGGAGAAAATGCCCTGCCAGGGAGACGCCAACGCTTGTGCGGAGACGACCGCGATGAGACCCGCCGCTCCGATGGCCAGCGTCTTCAGGGCGCGAAATTGACCGATGGCCATCACAACGGCGGCAGCGGCGAGAAGTCCGCAGACTACGTACGTGGAGCGCGTAACGCCGATATTCGGAAACAGCCAGACCGGCGTGACGATTCCGCCAGCCACTGATCCGACTGTGGAGTAGAACAAAACTTTGCCCGATGCCTTGCCGGCCTTTCCTTCGAGGTTTGTCAATTCCGCCAGCATCGGCACTGTTTGAGAAGCCAGATAGATGGGGAGGAGATACAGTAGCGCAGCCGTCATGCCGATGGCGATTGGAAGCGTCATGCCTTTGTCGAGCGATTTCTCCAGTAGGGCGGCCTCGAGGGGGAACGCCAGACCTCCGTAGAGAACGGCCGCGATAAACAGATTTCGCGCCAGAGCGGCTCGGGTTTGCGTTCTGTCCCATCGCGCGGAGAGAGTGCCGCCTCGCCAGTAACCGGCGCTCAATGCGAAAAGAACCACGCCCAGCATCACGCCCGTGAGCGTGATGCTCGACCCGACTACGGGGATCGCCAGCCGGATGGCAATCACTTCCACGGCGAGCGTGGAGAATCCTTCGACGGCCGCAATGATCCACGGCATTGCTGTGAAAATCTGCACGATAACTATTCTCCGGTCTTACTAGATTGAGATGACGATGTGTTTCAGCGGCGACGTTTCTCCGCGAACGATCTGGATGCTTCGCTTGGAGACGCCGAACTGATCGGCGAGAAAATCACAGATCTCGGCATTCGCCTTGCCCTTCTCGGGTACCGCGGCGATCTTCAATTTCATGGTGCCGTCGTCCAGGAAGCCGGTTACTTCGTTGCGAGAACTTTTCGGAGTTACTTTGACGGAGAGAACGAGACGTTTGTCGCGCAGAAGCTGGCCGCGAAGGCTCGCGATGGTCATCCGGCGAACGTGATAGCGGCGATCACCAGTTGCGGCATGGCGTGGTTCCAGGTATCCGGCAGACCTTCAAAGGGCATGCGGAATTCCCTGGCCGCACCCGGGGCGAGCAGCGACTGGACGATGGCCACGCGCTCGCGGGCTACCAGCATGCCGTTGGGATCGTAGAAAATGCATGTCAGTTCGATCCTGTTGATCGGGCGCGTTCCAGCGTTTGTAATCTGACCGGTGATCTCGACGGTTGAGGCGCCGGTGAGGTTCTTCGCACCGCGCATCTCCACATGGGCGAGTTTCAGATTTGGAACGTACTCTTTAGCCTCCGCGGTAAGTGGCGCCGCCGGCGGAACCTGAGCCGCCTTGTGATCGAGATACCACCACGCCCCACCGACGACCGGCAAAATTGCCGCGATGATCATCAGCGGGATGATGAGATTCGATCGTTCCTGAGCGGGCTCACTGACCACTGACCGTCATCTCCCCGACCATAATTGTAGGCGATGCGGTGGAACTGCGAAACTCCAGGTCGGAGCCGATTTCGACGATACCCAGCAGCATTTCCTGGAGGCTGCCGGCGATGGTGACTTCCGCAACCGGATAGGTGAGTTCTCCGTTCTCGATCCAAACGCCGACCGCCCCGCGCGAGTAGTCGCCGGTGACAACGTTCACACCGGAGCCGATCAGTTCCGTGACATAGAATCCTTGCGGAATGGAACGGATGATTTCAGCCGAAGTTCGATCGCCGGCCTCGAGATAGAAGTTGCCGTGAGAGATTCCCGGATTGCCGGTGATGCCGCGCGCCGCGTTGCCGGTTGTCTTCATGCCCAGTTTGCGGGCCGTATACGTGTTGAGCAGATAATTTTTCAACACGCCGCGCTCGATCACAACAGTGCGGCGGGAGGGCACGCCTTCGTCGTCAAAAGGCGACGTGCCGAAGAGTCCGGGAATGGTGCCGTCGTCGATTACTGTCACCTTTTCGGATGCGATTTTTTCACCCAGCTTGCCGGTGAGGAAGGACTGGTGGCGGTAGATGGCGTCGCCGTTGATGGCGTCGAAGATATCGCCGAGCAGCGAACGCGCAACACGCGGCTCAAAAACGATGGGAACTTTCTGCGTGGCTACTTTTTTCGCTCCGAGACGCCGGATGGTGCGTTCCGCGGCGCGGCGGCCGATCTCTTCGGGCTTTTCGAGTCCGGCGGTATCGCGAGCGCTCGAAACCCAGTAGTCGCGCTCCATCTCGTCGGCTTCTTTGGCGACGGGGACGGCGCTGGCGGACACGCTGCTATAGCGGTAGCTGGACAAAAATCCGCGTGAATTGGCGAAAACCTGAAGGCCGGTGTGGGAATCGAACGATCCGCCTTCGGAATTGGAAATACGCGGATCGAAGTCCAACGCGGCAGCCTCGGCTTGTTTCGCCCAGTTGATTTTGTCCGGGGCGAGCAGGCCTGGAACGGAATCCGAGTAGAGTTTCAGATCGCCTTTCAGCGACCCGAGTTCTTCACGATCGGGCAGCCCCGCGTGCGGATCTTCCGTTGTGATCTTGGCCAGTTCCATGGCCGAGTGAACCATGAAACGCAGGCCGTCGTTCGTGAGATCGGAGGTATAAGAGGAACCGGTGTGCCTGCCTACGAGTACGCGCAAACCTGCACCGCGGGAACCGGCTTCGGTCAGCGTCTCCACTTCACGCATGCGTACGTTCACCGAGAAATCGTTGCTTTCGGCGATGGTGCATTCGGCATCGGTCGCGCCCTGCTCGGCGGCCATTTTGATGACGCGTCCGGCGAGTTCCTCGAGATCTGTTTGGGTCAAGCTGTCCCTCCCACTGTCATGCGATCGATCTTGACGGTTGGGATGCCGACGCCTACTGGGACGCTCTGCCCTTCCTTGCCGCAGATTCCGATTCCTTCATCGAGCTTCAGATCGTTGCCTACCATGCTGACGTATTTGAGGGCTTCGGGACCGTTGCCGATGAGCGATGCGCCTCGTACGGGCCGAGTGATCTTTCCATCTTCGATCAGATATGTTTCCGAAGCCGAGAAGACAAAGTTACCGCTGGTGATGTCGACTTGACCGCCGCCGAAATTCGCACAGTAGATGCCCTTCGGGACTGATCGGATAATGTCTTCGGGATCGCTTTCGCCGGCCAGCATGAACGTGTTGGTCATGCGAGGCATGGGGATGTGCTGATAGCTTTCACGACGGCCGCTGCCGGTAGATTCGGCGTGCAGGAGGCGGCTCGAGAGTTTGTCCTGCATGTAGCTGCGGAGAACGCCTTTCTCGATCAGGAGATTTTTCTGTGTTGGCGCGCCTTCGTCGTCCACATTGAGCGAACCGCGGCGGCTGTCGATTGTGCCATCGTCAATCACGGTACACAATTCGCTGGCCACCTTCTCACCGATCCGATCGGAGAACGCGGAGACTTTCTTCCGGTTGAAATCAGCTTCGAGCCCGTGACCCACTGCTTCGTGAAGCAGGATGCCGGGCCAGCCGGGCCCGAGAACCACGGTCATCTCACCGGCAGGCGCGGGGATGGCGTCAAGCTGCACGATCGCCTGGCGCACTGCCTCTTTCGCAAAGTGTTCCGGCGTCTTTTCGTTCAGGAAAAAATCGAGCGAGACTCGCCCACCGCCGCCGGAATAGCCTCGCTGCGGCATTCCGCCGTTTTGGCGCGCGAGAGCTGCTACGCCCATCCGGGCCATCGGCTGCCGGTCGTTGGTGACCACGCCTTCACTCGTTGCTACCAGCACGTGGCGCAGGTTATCGATATATTGCGCTTGCACCTGAAAGACGCGGTGGTCGGCGGCGCGCGCGGCCTTATCGGCGCGTAGAACCAGATCGACCCGTTCCGCCAGACTCATTTCAGTCGGGGCGGTGAGGACGGGGTAGAGATTGCGCTTGGGACCATCGTGGAGTCCTGTCTTTTCGACCTTCGAAGGACCAGATGCGATGTACCCGGCGACGCGGGCGGCCTTGCGGATTTTATCCGGCTCGAGATCGTCGCTGTAGGCGTAGCCGGTGCGTTCGCCCGAGATTACACGGACACCGACACCGAGGGAAACACCCTGCGTGGCGCTCTTGATGATCGATTCGTCGATCGCGATGCTGGTTGTAGAAACGTATTCAAAATAAAGATCTGCATAGTCGCCGCCGCTGGATAGCGCTTCAGCTAGATAGGACTGCAAATCTTGTTCTGTTATGCCGAATTTCTGGGCAAAAATGGATTCGGAGAGGCCCATGAGTCCACGGTAGCATGGGCAGGCATCGGTTAACCTACGACGTCGTACAGTAGTGCGATGTACTTCTGTCCCTTCAATGTGCCTTCGATGGTGGGCCAGACTTGTTGATGGGTAGGCGTCTGCGTCCAAGCGACACGATTCTCTTCAGTGGCGAAGCTGATGATCAGGTGATAATTGCAATTCGGGGGCGCCTTTCCGTTCATTTCCTTGCGCAACTTCATGAGCTTCACTTCCACGAAGCCAGGCTGCTTGATGATCGCCGGATGGAACTTGGTCCGGTAATTGGTAAGCATCTCTTTCTCCTTCGCGGGATCGACTTCCATATCCAGGTGAAGCTGAATTGGCATGCCGGCAGCGGATGCAGGCACGCTCCAGGCGGCAGCGGAGGCGCCCATCACTTTCAAATAATTTCTGCGATTCATGGTTATATCTCCTTGGATTAACTCTTACGGGCGCACGCCCACCACACCGAGTGGAATTCGATATAGGCTGGTGCGCGCCGTGATGTACAACGTGGTGGCGTACTCCTGGTTGCCAATGGGCGCCTGCGCATTCGTTTCGGCGTCCTTCCCCCAGTGGCAGTTAGCCGGCGTCTCGGGCGGTTTGATCGTTCCGATATGCTTGCCGTCTGGCGAGAAGACCCAGATGCCACCCGGACCGGCGCAATATAGGTTCCCGTTCACGTCCACCTTCATTCCGTCGGGCAGACCATCCGCTTTTTCCGCCGTGACGTCGAAGAAAACCTTTCCGTTCGCGACGGTGCCATCAGGCTGGACGTCGTAGCGCATCCAGACCTTATGCTTCTCGTCAGAATTGGCGATGTACAGAAACTTTTCGTCCGGCGAGAAAGCAATCCCGTTGGGGCGTGTCAGATCCTTGATGATCGCTGTCAATTTCCCGTCAGGCCCGAGACGGAATACACCGTTGAACTTCAACTCTTTTTTTGGATCGTCATCCCCTTTGGGGAGTCCGTAAGGCGGGTCGGTGAAGTAAAGCGCACCATCCGATTTATAGATGAGATCGTTAGGGCTGTTCAGGCGCTTGCCTTCAAAGTTATCGACTAACGTTTTGTAGTCCCCCGTGGCCTCAAGGCGCTCGATGCGGTGGTTGCCGTGCTCGCAAATTACCAGCCGCCCCGACTTGTCCACCGTCATGCCGTTCGACCCGATAAAGGAGCCCTTTGGGGCGTCCTTGCCGTCGTAACCGCTGGGTTTCTTGAAGACCGTGGCGCCGCCTTCGGGCTGCCACTTGTAGATCGCATTGCCTACGACATCGCTGAACAGTAAATATCCGTCGTGCATGTAGATGGGGCCTTCGGTGAACTCGAAGCCGCTAGCGATCTTTTGAATTTTGGCGGACGGCGGAGCGATGGAATTGAAAGCCGGGTCGAGCCGTTCCACTGACCCGACACTCACAGAGAAATCGGCAATCGGTTTTTCCTCAACCACTCTTTGGCCGCAGGATGTAGCCAACAAGAGCAGCGTGAAAGTCGCTGCAAAAGACGCCGCTCGAGCTTTCGACTTGGTCATCGGATAACATACTACCTTATGCGGGAGGCACCCTCCATCTCGTCGTCTTTCGCTGCACCACAACCGGCTATTCTGATTCGGAGCGCCCGGCAATTGCTGACATTACATGGGCCTACGGGACCCCGCCGTGGCCCCGATCTGGACAATCTCGGTTTGATTGAAGATGGAGCGATTCTGATCATCAATGGAATGATCGACAGCGTGGGACCGACGCGGCGCATCGAGAACCTGGCGGAAGCACAGGGGGCGGTGGAGATCAGCGCTGCCGGCCGGGTGGTGATGCCCGGTTTCGTGGATAGCTGCGCGAGTCTGCTGAGCACATCGCAGAACATACCCCGTACCGCGGGCTCGGTGGGCACCATCACGACGGTTGAGTTCTACACTAGAAGACTGTTGGAAATCTGCCTGTGCCACGGAACCACAATGATTGAATCGAACTCGATCGGCTCCGATCATCCGCAGGTGGAACTGCGTTCTCTGCGCCTGCTCGACAGCCTGGATCAGCAGCTGTTGCGAGTGATACCGGTGAGCGAGTGCTCCGCGAAGGTGGCCAAGATGGTTCTGCCGAAAGCTGTAGCCCGCGGATTTACCGAGTTCGGCCGGGTTCATCTTGGGCACGGGACTGCGGGGTCGGCTGAAGCACACACCCACTACCGGACTACGCGCGAATGTGGTCTCTTGCCGAAGATTGCGTCCAACGGCGACGACTCGGCCAGCGTCAAATTCGCCGTGGAAACCGACGCCGTGAGCGTGGACGGGATTCGCCAGGCCACAGATGAGGACGTACAGAGACTGGCGAGATCGGCCACGGTCGCGGTCATGAAACCGGCGGAGTTGTTTCACGAAGGAACCAAGGTGTCCGGGGTTGGACGGACGCTGACGGACGGCGGGGCGCCGGTGGCGCTGGGGAGCGGTTTTCATGTCAGCCGTTGTCCGAATCTGAGTATGCAGTTTGCGATCTCGACAGCGTGCCGATATCTCGGCCTGACGCCGGCGGAGGCGATTTCGGCGGCGACTATCAACAGCGCACACGCGTTAAGAGCAGCGGCGCGTTACGGGTCTCTCGAATTCGGAAAGTGCGGCGACGTGCTGATGCTCAACACACGCGATTATCGGGATCTGGCGTCCTATGCCGGCGTGAATCTGGTTTCGATGGTGATGCGACAAGGGCGAATCCTCTATCAGGAGCCGAACGTTCCATGGAGCCGATAGTCGAGTGCGTTCCCAACTTCTCCGAAGGGCGGGATGCGGGTGTTGTGTGCGCGATCCATCAGGCGATCGGCTCGGTGGCGGACGTGCGGGTGCTAGACCAGACCATGGATGCCGACCATCACCGCTCGGTGATTACGTTCGCCGGTCCTCCCGATGCTGTGGTGGAGGCGGCGGTACGTGGCGCGGCGAAAGCGGTGGAGACGATCGATTTGAATCTTCATCGAGGGGTGCATCCGCGGCTTGGAGCGGTCGATGTGATTCCGTTTGTGCCGATCCGGGGCATCACTATGGCCGAGTGTGCGGCGATGGCCAAGCGCGCGGGAGGGGAGATCTGGAAGCGGCTGGCGCTGCCGGTATATCTCTATGGCGAAGGCCGGCGCAAGCTCGAAGATGTCCGGCGCGGTCAGTTTGAGGGGCTGCGGAATTCGGTTCTAGTTGACGAGTCGGCGCGGCCGGATTTTGGCGGTCCTGAGTTGCATCCCACGGCCGGCGCCGCAATTGTGGGTGCACGGAAGGTGCTCATCGCATTTAATGTGAACCTCAACACCGATAATGTAACGATTGCGAACGCCATCGCCCGCACGATCCGGACTTCCGGCGGCGGGTTTCCGAACGTGAAAGCGATTGGATTAGTGCTGGAATCGCGAGGGGTTGCCCAGGTGTCGATGAACTTGACCGATTATGAGGTCACGCCGCCGCACGTTGTCTTTCAGGCGATCGAGCGGCAAGCGGCGGAGTATGGCGTGAGTGTGGCCGGGAGTGAAATCATTGGTTTGATTCCTCGGCAGGCGCTTGAAACCGATGGCGTGAATCTCCGGATTGAAAACTACCGTCCGGAAATGGTCTTGGAGTATCGATTGGAGCAAACGCTAAAATAGAAGCAAAGTGTTAGTTACTATTACGCCGAAGGCTCCTCCCCGCCCTGCCTGGCTTCGCGCACCTGCTCCGGTCGGCGACAATTACCGGGAATTGAAAAAACTGGTCACCGATCTCAAGCTGCACACCGTTTGCGAGAGCGCGGCATGTCCGAACGTCGGCGAGTGCTGGAACCGGAAGACGGCGACCTTCATGATTCTCGGAAATGTATGCACGCGGCGGTGTGGATTCTGCGCCGTACAGAAAGGCGCTCCGCTTGAAGTGGATTACGACGAGCCGCGCCGTGTAGCCGAGGCTTGTGTGGCACTGGGGCTGAAGTACGCGGTGATCACCAGTGTGAACCGGGACGACCGGAAGGACGGCGGCGCGGAGTTGTTTGCGATGACCATTGAAGCGATCCGCGAGCGAATTCCGGACTGCCGTGTGGAAGTGCTCGTACCTGATTTTCAAGGCTCGCGGGCTGCGATGGAGATCGTGATGCATGCCAAGCCGGATGTGCTGAACCACAACACGGAGACGGTGCCGCGTCTCTACCGGCAGGTGCGGCTGGGCGCGCGGTATGAACGATCGCTCGAGATGCTCGAATATGCGAAGAGCCTGCGGCCCAACATTCCGGCGAAATCGGGCCTGATGCTTGGGCTTGGCGAGACGCGCGAGGAAGTGATCTCTGTGATGCGTGATCTCCATGCGCATAAAGTCGATATTCTTACGCTTGGCCAGTATTTACGGCCTTCAGCCAAACACCTTCCCATTCTTCGTTACGTGCCGGTGGAAGAGTTCGCGGAGTACAAGCGGCTGGGTTTGGATATGGGATTCTCGCATGTTGAGGCGGGTCCGCTAGTGCGAAGTTCCTATCATGCCGACAGCGCGCTGTAGCCTTCGCTGGGCTTTCCTTCTTATTGGCGCAGCTTCCTCCATGGCTCAGGAGCCGCTCACGACGACCAAACTCGACGCGAGTGTGATTCAGGATCGCCTCGCGCTCGCAAGCAAGAACAATCGGGAGCGTCACGACGCGCTGGTCCGCCTGTTTCAGCAGGCGGGATGCGATGGTGGTTTCAGCGAGCAGTCGTATGGCAAATGGAGTCTACCCAATCTGCTCTGTACGCTGAAAGGCGAGGGTAGCGCAACCATTGTGGTGGGGGCGCATTATGACACGCACCAGCGGAGCCAGGGCGTGGTAGATAACTGGAGCGGAGCGGCGTTGCTGCCGAGTCTGTTTCAGTCATTGAAGAACAGCCCTCGGAAGCACACGTTTCTGTTCGTTTCTTTCAGCGGCCAGGAACAGCGTATGGTGGGCTCCCGGTATTTTGTGTACTACCTCCATGCAGAAGACCGGAAGCATTTGGCCGCGATCGTCAACCTGGATTCATTGGGCCTGGCGGCAACGAACGTCTGGGTAAGTCATTCCGATAAGCAACTGGCGCAATGGCTCATCGCCGTGGCCAACACGTTGAAGTTGCCGCTGAATCCGGCGGAGTATCAGCGCCAGGTGACTACGGACTCAGAGTCATTCGCGGATCTGAAGGTTCCGCGAATCGCCATCTCGTCAATCGACCCGAGCAGTTTCAGAATCCTCCATTCTGGCGCCGGGGCCGATCAGATGAGCATCGTCAAGCAGGATGAGTACTATAAGACGTATCATTTGTTGAGTGTCTATTTGGCCTACCTCGATCAGAAGCTATAGGTTCACCCTATAAGTCTACGGAGTGGAGGTTCTATGAACGTCTCGACGAGATTCGTACTGATCCTAGTGGCGGTGACGACAATCAGGGCGGAAGTGGCAGTCCGCATTCTCCTTGGCGTTGGCGACCAAAAGCAGGTGGATTACAGCGGCGAAATCAGTTCGCGGAATGGGCGTATCACCGCGTTGGAGCCTTGGCGCTTCGACGGCGACGATAAGATCCTCGGGGCTGACCGGTGGCGGATCTCGACTCACCAGATCCGGCTTTTTGGGGGCTCGATCGCGCCACAACGGCAGTGGATCGCCAACGGTATTGTGGCTGAGTTGGCCGGCGAGAGCGGCGACACCGAACTCTCGGTGCGGACAGCGCAAGGCAACTTCACCGTACGGCTTTCGGAAATTCCATTTGGGCGTAAGGTACCTGCGCTGGCCGGAAAAGCGCTGGTCGAACGCATTCCCGCGTTCTCGCGCATCACGAACGATGCTGAGGAACAGGATCTTCCCGCGGCTGCCACCAGCAAATCGGGCGAAGTTTGGGTCGCCTACCTCGAGTTCAAACATCATCCGGACCACAACAAAATCCGCGTCACTCCGAACCGCTTCGACTTATTAGCTTTGAAACCCGGCGGCGACCAGGTACTGGTCAAAAAATGGAGCAACGGCGTCTGGAGCGAGCCGATTGCGATCTCGCAACCTGGCGGCGATCTGTGGCGGCCGGCGGTTGCGGTGGATGGGCAAGGGCGGCCGTGGGTGTTCTGGTCGTCCAACGAGAGTGGCAATTTCGAAATCTTCGCGCGGTCGATTGAGAATGGCAAACCGGGCGCGATGGTTCGAATTACGAATTCGCCAGGCACCGATATGGATGCCGTTGCCGCCACAGATTCGAACGGCCGCGTCTGGGTGGCTTGGCAAGGCTGGCGTGACGGAAAGGCTTCCATCTTTTCCGCGGTGCAGAATGGCAATTCGTTTTCCGGTCCGGCGATGGTCGCAACCTCAGCCGGAAACGAATGGAATCCCGCGATCGCAGCGGGTCCGGCGGGCAAAGTTACGGTCGCGTGGGACTCTTATCGGAACGGAAATTACGACGTTTATGTGCGCACCGCATCGGCTCCGAACTCGTGGGGCAAGGAAGTACCGGGTGCAGCGACCGCGGCCTACGAAGCTTATGCTTCGATCGCCTACGATCCGAGGGGCACGTTGTGGCTCGCTTATGAAGAAGGCGGCGAGCGGTGGGGCAAGGATTTTGGCGCGTATGCTTCCACGGGCTTCGCGGTTTATCAGGGGAGAGCGATTCGCGTGCGTGGATTTACGGCGGATGGCCAGGTGGTGCAGACGGCGACGGACGTGGGCGCAGCGCTTCCCGGCGTGCCGGGAGAAAAAATTGAGGTCGTCAACCGGCAGTCCGATTCCGACGAGTGGCTGAAGCCCCATCCTGATGCGGCAAAAAAACGGCCCGATGCCCGGGCCACGCCGAACAATACTGCGCCCCGAAACACACTGCCGCGGCTGACTGTGGATGCCTCGGGCCGCCTCTGGCTGGCGTTTCGCAGCATGCATCCCATTTTCTGGACGTCCGTCGGCACGGTGTATACGGAGCATCTGACGTCGTATAGCGGATCGGAGTGGACACCGGCTGTCTATCTGCACCACTCGGATAATCTGCTCGACAACCGGCCGGCGTTGGCCTCGGTGAAGGGCGGCGAACTGATGGTGATCGGTTCCTCGGATGGACGGCGGCTGTTTTATCCCATGTCGTACAGCATCGGTATTCCGGACGCAGGCGAGCCGGCGAACGACCCGTGGCAGAACGATCTTTACGTGAATCGGCTGCAATTGCCCGCGGCGAACGGCATCGAAACAAAAGCGGGAAATCCGGTTGTGGTTGCGGGATCGAATCCGGGCGACGCGGTGGAATCGGCTGCCGTCAAGGCGCTGCGAGCATACCGTGTGCAAAACGGCAACCAGAAGCTGCGAGCGATGCGCGGAGAGTTTCACCGGCATAGCGAAATCTCGATGGACGGGGGGCAGGACGGGACCATCATCGATCAATATCGCTACATAATCGACGCAGCTCAGATGGACTGGGTGGGCTGCTGCGATCATGACAATGGCGCGGGGCGCGAGTATACCTGGTGGATCTCACAAAAACTTACTGATTTGTTTTATAGCCGGGGCGCGTTCATTCCGATGTTCAACTACGAGCGGAGCGTGGCATATCCGGAAGGGCACCGCAATGTGATCTTCGCGCAGCGCGGCATTCGGCCTTTGCCCCGACTGAAGCGAACGGATGAAACGCCCGTGGTGAAAGCGCCGGACACGATGATGCTGTACGCATATCTGAAGAAGTTCGACGGCGTGACGGCGTCCCACACCAGCGGCACGAACATGGGAACCGACTGGCGCGATAACGATCCGGATTCCGAGCCTGCGGTCGAGATCTATCAAGGTGACCGTCAGAATTATGAAATGCCGGGTGCGCCGCGTTCTAACAGCGAGAAGGACTCCATTGGCGGATGGCGGCCGAAGGGATTTGTGAACCTGGCGCTCGAACAGGGCTACAAGCTGGCGTTTGAGGCGAGCTCGGATCATGTTTCGACGCACATGTCGTACTCGATTGCGCTGGCGACGGACTCCTCGCGCGAGGCGATTCTGGAAGCGTTTAAGAAGCGGCACGTGTACGGCGCGACGGACGATATTCTGGCGGAGTTCCACTCGGGCGGGCACATCATGGGCGATGCATTTTCGAGTGCGGCTGCGCCAAAGTTTCGTGTGAAGTTGGTGGGCACGGCGGCATTCAAGAAAGTGGACGTGATCAAGAATAACCGCTACGTCTATACAGTGAATCCGCAAAAGAAAACTGTCGAATTCACTTGGCGCGACATGCAGGCTGACAAAGATAAGACGTCATATTATTATGTGCGCGGCGAACAGGTGGACGGCGAGATTGTATGGGTATCGCCGATCTGGGTGACGGTCACGGGCAAGTAATTTACAACTGGTCTAAGGCCAAGTAATGGCGCGCTTGAAATCAGAGTGGGCGAGTAGTTCCGGGGCAGGCCTGCAACCCGGAATGCAGATCAACGCGACCTGAATGCCTGCGCGGCGGGCGAGCTTCATTGCCGGGATGCAATCGGTATCGTTCGTCATTAGCGCTATTAATTCGACGGAGCGGTTAGCAGAGATCGTCGCCATATCGAGACCGATCCGCATATCGACGCCCTTCTGTTGGAACTTGGGGATAAAGTCAGAATCGACGGGAGGATTGGAAGGCTGATGGTTTTTTTGACCACGTAACCGCGAAATTTCAAAACGCCCCGGCGAACTGCGAAGAGGTCTTTGAGCGCGAGATCGTGAAGCCACGGCGCAGTGGTATTGTGAACATCGTCCTGTCGTGAAACCGGCCGTTTCGTCGTGCCGGTGAAGGGGGCGCAACCATAATAAAGAATCCGGATAATCTCTTCGCTACTCTGAATGCCGCATCGAAGGCCGACAAGTTCGATGTAATCCGCAGTTAGAGGTTTGCGCGCCTTTTTCAGATAGCTGCGCAGATGGCCGCCGTCAATCATGACGGTGAGCTTTTTGCTCATAAAAACGATGAGGCCCACAGTCGCCTGCAGGCCTCGGATATATGCTCGCCATACGAGCGCAGCGGATATTAGATAGTGCGCGCTGAAGGCACACCATCACTAATTAGAACAACAGCTACTGGGCTAAATCGCGGATCAGTGATCTTACTCCAATATCCTGGCTTCAAAGCTGCTCACTTCGCCATCTTCAATCTCATACCGCACCTCCACCGGATGGCAGCAAACCTCACAGTCTTCCACGTAGGTCTGGCGCTTTACCGAGGTATCCAGCACCATTGAAATCTGTTCCCAGCAGTATGGGCATGAGAAAAAGTACTCCATACATTCATTCTCGGCCGCGCTGATTCAGGTTTGCGGGCGTCATTTGCGATCCTATAGTGCAGTGCTTCCCTCTGTTAGTGAATCGTTAAACAACAATGACTGAATTGCTACGGTCGAGCGGAAGCTTCGACGAATGGGATAGAACAGAGGGCACTCCAGGGCCCATGGGCGCGACGTGGATACCGTCCCTGAGCGCTTGGAACTTCGCGCTCTATTCGCGGCGCGCCACAGGCGTCACCTTGCTGCTTTACACCGCTGATGATCCGGTGCGGCCTTGCTTTGAGCACCGGCTCGACGCGCGGATTAACAAGTCGGGGAGGATCTGGCACGCATGGGTGCCGGCCGATCGCGCGCCTGGAGCGGCTTTCTATGCGTATCGCGTGGAGGGGCGCCACGATCCCGCGTCCGGCTTCCGTTTCGATTCCCAAAAGATTCTGCTCGATCCGTTCGCGCCTGCCGTGTTCTTTCCGCCGGGCTACGATCGTATTGCCGCCGGACTCCCTGGGCCTAATGACGGCCGGGCGCCGATCGGTGTCTTGCCGAAGACCGCTCGCACGACCGGCCGGAACGGTGACCGTCCACTCAGGCCCAGCTATGATCTCGTCGTCTATGAGTTGCACGTCAAAGGCTTCACCGCGCGGGCAAACTCGGGCGTCACTCCCGATCATCGCGGCACGTTTGCCGGCTTGACGGAAAAAATACCCTATCTCAACAGCCTCGGGATAACCGCGGTGGAATTGATGCCGGTCCATCAGTGTGACCCTCAGGAAGGCAGTTTCTGGGGATACATGACGCTCAACTTCTTCTCGCCGCATCAGGGATACGCTGCCAGCCGCGATGCCTCGGGCGCGGTGGAAGAGTTTCGTTTCATGGTCGAATCTTTTCATGAGAACGGAATCGAAGTCTGGCTCGATGTGGTCTACAACCACACAAGCGAGGCGGGCGAAGATGGGCCGACTTACTCCTATCGAGGCGTTGACAATCAATCCTATTATTTGTTGACTGCGGACCGGGCTCACTATCGAAACGATACGGGATGCGGTAACACGCTGCGCTGCGATCATCCAGTGGTTCGCTCGCTGATTCTCGAGAGCCTTCTTCTCTGGACCACTCAAATGAAAATCGATGGGTTCCGCTTCGACCTCGCTTCGATTTTCACCCGCAGATCGGACGGTGGGAGGGATTTGGATCATCCGTCGCTGATCGCGGACATCAGCTTCCTGGGCGGGCGCTATGGCGTACGCATGATTGCGGAAGCGTGGGACATCGAGAGTTATTTGCTCGGCCGTGCTTTTCCTGGTATTAACTGGCGTCAATGGAACGGCAAGTACCGCGACGATCTTCGTGATTTTATGCGCGGTGTGCCTGGCTGTGTGGGAGCGCTGATGCAACGGTTATACGGAAGCGACGATCTGTTCCCGGACGATCTGGAAAACTCATACCGGCCCTTCCAGAGCGTCAATTTCATCACCGCACATGACGGCTTCTGCCTTTACGACCTGGTGTCCTACAATCACAAGCACAATGAGGCGAACGGGCACGGAAATCGGGACGGGACCAACGACAACCGTAGCTGGAATTGCGGCTGGGAAGGCGACGAAGGTGCGCCCGCGGAAGTTCTCGCGCTTCGACGCCGGCAAGCGCGGAATTTCATGTGCCTTCTGATGCTCTCCAACGGCACACCGATGTTCTACTCCGGCGATGAATTCCTGAACACGCGGGCTGGAAACAACAACCCTTACAATCAGGACAACGCCGTCAATTATCTGGACTGGGACTTGTTGCGGATCAATCACGATGTCTTCCGGTTCGTCCAGGGCATGATCGCGTTTCGCAAAGCGCATCCGTCAATCGCACGGAGCCAGTTTTGGCGCGAAGACGTCAGTTGGTATGGGGTGGGCAAGGAAATCGATCTTTCGCCCGGAGGACAGACGTTGGCATATTGCCTGCACGGCGCGCGTCTCCACGATGCGGACATCTACGTTATGGTGAACGCCGGCGCGCGCGAGGTGCGGTTTCAGATCCAGGAAGGCAAGCCTGAGGAGTGGCTCCTGGTGGCCGACACAAGCCTCCCGAGCCCACGTGATATGTCCGATCCCGATGAAAAGCGATTCCTTACGTCTTCCGACTATCTGGTGGGCGGGAGAAGCGTGGTGGTGCTGTGCGGACCAAGTTTTCCGCACAAGCTGGAACGCTCTAACTAGAACAGACGTCAAGATTAAGAGTGGATAATGAGAGATCGCCGGCCGAGACTACTCGGATGGATCGGATTATGTCTGTTGTCCTGGCGGATCGTCGCGTTCGCCCAACCGTCCGCGAACAGTGTTTCTATAGCAGTCCTGGATGATGCCCGGCGGCCAATCCCCGGCGTTCAGCTGCAAGTGAGGATTGGGGAGACTGTAGTTGCTTCCGTTAAAACGGATGAACAAGGCCACGCTACCTTCACCGGATTGAAATCCGCCCAGTACGCCATAACGGCTTCGAAGGAAGGCTACGAGCCGCTGCAGACGAGTGAGCTGGCCGCCTCCATGGAATTGACCATGGCCGCCGCGGTGCCCCACCGTGAAAGCATCGAAGTGAAAGGGACGGCGGAACAAACTTCGTCATCTCCGAGCGAAGTGTCTGCGAAAACGGCCAAGGAACTTCCAGGCAGACCTCCCACTGTATCCGATGCGTTGCCGTTGATTCCTGGTATCGTCCGATCGCCCGGCGGAGGACTCATACTCTCCGCCGCTGGCGAGCATCGAAGCTCGCTGATTATAAACTCAGCCGATGTTACAGACCCGGCCACGGGACAGTTTGGATTGACGGTACCGATCGACAGTGTCGAAACTCTGAGTTTCTATCAGACGCCGTTCCTGGCGGAGTTCGGCAGATTCTCAGCGGGGCTCGTCTCGGTGGAAACCAAACGTGGAGGAGACAAATGGAAATGGGATTTGAACGATCCCTTTCCAGACTTTCGCATTCGCAGTTGGCAATTGCGCGGACTGCGGGACGCAACTCCAAGGTTGAATGTGGAAGGGCCCATTCTGCCCGGGCGTCTCTACTTCTCCGAAGGATTCGAATACGAAGTTCGCAAGACCGAGGTCTATGAACTCCCCTTCCCCTACAATCAAAAAACGAAGGAAGGCATCAACTCCTTCGCTCAACTCGACTGGATTCCGTCGGCGAAGCAATTGGTAACGGCCACCGTTCACGTTGCTCCGCAGCACCTCGGCTATGTGAACCTCAATTACTTTAATCCCGAACCAACGTCGCCCGACGCGTTCACTCGCAACTACACAGCCACCATAAGCGACCGTCTGACGATTGGCCAAGGGTTGCTCCAGAATACGCTGTCCGTGACCCGTTTCGATGCCCGGGTGTGGGGCCAGGGTTCGCAGGATTTGACCATTACGCCGGGGGGCAATAGCGGAAATTATTTCGCCCAGCAGAGCCGCAATGCTTCGCGGGTGAGTTGGACGCCGGTATACGACTTTGGGGCCGTGCATTGGCTCGGGACGCATAACCTGAAAGCGGGTTCCTATCTGGCGGAGAGTGCGGATAGCGGCCAGGTGAACGAGCACCCGATCGACATTCTGAACTCCACGAACCAGTTGCTCGAGCGCATTTCTTTTACCGGTGGACAACCGTTTCAAAATCGGGACACGGAATACGCCCTTTTCGCACAGGACCACTGGATGGTGTCGCCGAGGCTGGCGATCGATCTCGGTCTCCGGGCCGAATCGCAGGAATTATCCGAAAGTCTTCGTCTGGCGCCCCGGGCGGGCGTCTCGTGGAGTCCGTGGACGAATACGGTGATTCGCGGCGGATTCGGATTATTCTACGATCGCGTTCCGCTCAACGTCTACTCCTTCGATCAGTACCCGAACCAGATCGTGACCATGTTCGATCCTGCCGGCCAAGTCTCGGCGGGACCATTTCTCTACGAGAACGGCCTTGGAACAGTGGATGTTCGATCACCTCTCGTTTTTCGGGAAATTGTCGCGGGCAATTTTTCACCCCGCAGCGCCACTGGAAGCATGCAGGTGGAGCAAACGCTGTCGGAGCGCCTGAAACTCCGGATCGGCTACATGCAGAGCCAATCGTCGGGGCTGGTTCTGCTGAATCCGGTAGCGCCCGATCCAGTTACGAACACGGGCGCTTACTTGCTTTCCGGCACGGGACAATCGCGTTACCGGCAGTTCGAAGCCACCGCGCGGCTTCGGCTAAACGATAAACGCCAATTGTTCTTCTCTTACGTTCGTTCACGGGCTCGCGGTGACCTGAACGATTTCGCGAGCTACCTGGGCAGCTTTCCGGCCCCGATCATTCGTCCGAATCAATTTGGCAATCTCCCGGCCGATTTGCCGAATCGATTCCTGACCTGGGGGCTGATCCAACTTCCCGCCGGATTCCGTATCGCGCCGTTGGTTGAGTTTAGGAGCGGATTCCCGTATGCTGTCACCGACGCAGCGCAGAACTACGTAGGAATTCCCGACGCGAATCGCTTCCCCACGTTTCTCTCCGTGGATGCACGAGTATCCAAGGATTTCAAGGTGAATTCGAAATACACTCTTCGGTTTTCAGTGAGCGGCTTTAATCTGACCAATCATTTCAATCCGGAAGCGTTCCATGCCAACGCGGCTGACCCGGCTTATGGGCTTTTCTTCGGTCAGAGAGGGCGGCGCTTTACTGCCGATTTTGATGTCATTTTCTAAGCTCGCCGTACTGCTTCTCATCACGTCGCTCTCGGTGCTCGTACATGGCTATCATCTCGGCGCCGACGATGCTGCCATTTACGTGCCGGCGATTAAAAGCATAGCCGACCCCAGTCTCTATCCCTTCGGCTCTGAGTTTTTCATGACCCACGCCCACCTGTCGTTCTTTGCGAACATCGTAGGAGATTCCGCGCGGCTCACGCGCCTTCCGATCGACGTCGTGATCTTCGCCTGGCACGTGATCTGCATTTTTCTGCTGCTTCTGGCTTCGTGGAGCCTCGGCGCGGCCTGCTTCCGAAGCGAATATGCGAGGTGGGGCGGCGTGGTATTGATCGCGGCCTTACTCAGTGTCCCAGTGGCAGGCACGGCGTTGGTGATCATGGATCCTTATCTCACGGCGCGGTCGCTGTCAACGCCAGCAACTCTATTCGCCATCGCTGCTTTTCTGTCAAACCGCCCGAGGCAGACTGTGGCATGGCTGTTGCTGACGGCGCTTGTGCATCCGCAAATGAGCGTTTACGCCGCGATATTCCTCGGCTGCCTGGCGCTAGTGCACCGGCGGGCTACGACTACTGAGCCTGCCCTCGAGTTTGCCTCCGCGTCAGGTGTTCCATTCCTGTTTCCATTCCATGCCGCGCAAGGTGCGGCCCGGGACGCTTTGTTCTCGCGCACCTATTTCTTTGTTGGCAACTGGGCGTGGTATGAGTGGACCGGAGTCTTTGCTCCCCTTGCCTTGTTGTGGTGGATTTCCTCGACTACGCCTCGAGGCGTCACGCCCGTCTTCCGCACTTTGACCCGCGCCTTGGTTCCATTCGGCCTGCTTTTCACCGCGGCCGGAGTGCTGGTGGGCATCCCCACATGGTTGGAGAATTACACTCGCCTGCAACCGATGCGAGCGTTCCATCTCGTGTACATCATCTTCTTCGTCCTTCTTGGCGGGCTGATTCAGGAGTACGTATTGCAACGCAACGTCGGGCGCTGGCTCGGACTCTTCTTGCCGCTGGCAATCTGCATGTGGTTCCTACAGCAGAGTTCGTTTCCGGCCAGTTCGCACGTGGAGTGGCCGGGCTCCCGCTCCGGGAATACCTGGACGTCTGCGTTTCTCTGGATCCGCGGCCACACTCCGAAGGATGCCATCTTCGCGCTCGACCCGAACTATATGCTGAGTCCCGGCGAGGATATGCACGGCTTCCGGGCCGTCGCGGAGCGGAGTGTGCTGGCCGACTCCGTCAAGGACAGTGGCGCGGTATCGCTGTTTCCGCAGTTGGCGGATGAGTGGGAGCGCGAGACCCAAGCGGAAAGGGGTTGGAAGAATTTCCATCCTCGTGACTTTGCCAAATTGGCTGGAATTTACCCCATTACGTGGATTCTCACCAGAAATCCCGGCCCCATCGGCGCTGTCTGTCCATATAAAAACCGCGACCTCGTGGTTTGTCGAATTGATTTGCATCCTTAGTTAGTTTTGCTTTCCCTAGCTTTTACGCTATCTGTATTAACTATGGGAAAAGCTATTTTCTCAACTTACGCCCTTGCGGGGTATGCGCTCACCCTGATCCTGACCGTGCCTGATGTTTGCCTTTGCCAGCCGGCGAAGACAGAGCCGGGCCAGAGCATTCCCGTTGCAACTCAGACGCCGCCCTGCAATGACTTCAACATCCAGAAATCGGTAACGAACTTCTCGAGCGGAGAATACCTTAGCCCGAAGCAACGCGCCTGTATTTACGCGAGCAACCTGTTTACTCCGTCAGCCATCTTCGGCTCGCTAGCATCCGCTGGGCTGTCGCAGTTGCGCAACTCCAATCCGGAATTCGGTCAGGGAATGCTTGGATATTCGAAACGGGCCGGCCCAAAATACGCTGAGGGAATGGCCAAGGCTACCGGCGAATATGTCAGCGCATGGGTGTTTCGAGAGAACCCTAAACCACCCACATCCCAATGTTCTTCGTGGCACCGCGTGTTCTGCGCTGCCGGAAGCCTGGTTGTCAAACGGAATAGTTCCGGCGAACTCCGGCCCGTCCTCTCCAAGGTTCTCGGAGCCGCGAGCGACGGATTCGTCGGAACGGAGTGGTACGCGGACGATTCGTGGAAGGCGGCGGTACGGCGATCCGGTGTCTCGTTCGCCACCTCACTCGTCTATCGGGAATTCGCGGAATTCCAGCCGGAGATATTTCGCACGGTGGGGAAGTTATTCTCCACCAAAGGTAAGAGCGGCGATGGCGGTCCATCAGCAGCCCCACCCGCAGACAAGACCACCGGAGACGTGAAATGAAGGGCTACATTTTTTTGCTGACCGCGCTGGCGACCGTGGGGCTTCAGACTTCATGCTATCCAGTGAGGGCCTACAAAACGGGTACACCCGTAGTGAAGCTGCGAGAAAACGAGAACATCACTCTTGGCTACATCGAATTCGACGACAACGGCGAGCTATTCGACCGGAACGAATTGGATCAGACAATTCACCAGGTCTATACTCTTCACCAGAACTCGCCGGACACCGGAATCAATGTCTTCGTCTTCATTCATGGCTGGAAGAACAACGCATCCGATGAAGCTAATAATGTAGCCGGCTTTCAAGATTTTCTCAAAACTATTTACGCGCACTACAGCGATGAATATAAGGGGACTGCGAAACAAGGAAAGATGGCCCCCTTAATGGGAATCTACATCGGATGGCGCGGCGCAAGTCTTCGAGTCGCGAAGGACCTGACGTACTGGAACCGCAGTCCGGCGGCTCAACGCGCGGGCTCGATTCACATGGACGAGGCGATTCACCGTATCATTCTCGCCACCCGGCAACCGCAACCCAAGGGAACCAAGTTGGTCACCAGCGAAGCGCCAAGATCGAATTTGGTGATCATTGGGCACTCGTTTGGCGGGCGCGTACTGGAGCACGTAATGACGCCGTACATCCTGGATCAGATTCTGCAGAGCGATCATGACGCAGATCATAAATGTCATTCCGGTACGCCTATGCCGGTTGATTCGCTGCTTCTGCCAACACTGACAATCCTTTTAAACGAGGCTGCGCCCGCCACGGACGCTAAGCAGTTCCTCGAATTCCTGCAGTGTCACGACATAGAGTACGGGACCTGTTCGAAAGGGAAAGACTGCCCAAAGGAAGATCAACGTCCTCTGTTTCTCTCAGTGACTTCCGACGGTGATGCGGCCAATGAGATCGGTACACCTATCGGTCAAACGCTTGCTCGCTTGCAGATGAAAACGCGTGCTTACGAAAAGCCCGATCCGCCGGCAATTACAAATCAGAGCACCTATTTCACTCACACGGCAGCCTTCATTCCCGCACTGCGCAGCCACGAATTCACACTCAAACCGTGCGACTCACCGCCATCGCCCGGTTCGATCCGAATTCGGACGGACCCCTGTTACGATTTCTCTCCCATTGAAGGCCTGGAACGGTACGCCCTATTGGATCGCGCTCATGCCCAACAAAATCGTCCCTAATCACACCGATATTTTTCAGGCGCAGTTCGTCAACTTCGTAGAATCGTTTCTTCCCCCATCGGAGCTTAGCCAGCCGAAGATGCGGTCTCGCCCCACTCTTTCCATTCGGTAGCTCCAAGGCATTTGAATCCTGCCCTCTCGAGACTGCGTCATAGAATTGAAGAAGGTTGAGATCATGGCATTCCATTCCAGATTCGCGGCGGCACTGGCTCTTGCCGCCATCTTTGTGATGAACGCGCGCAGCGCGCCGGAGCCTCCGGTGGCGAAGCGTGTCGAGCATCGGGAGGTCCGGCACGAAACAACTGTTATCGACAACTACTATTGGCTGCGCGAAAAATCGAATGCCGAGGTAGTCGAATATCTCCAGGCGGAGAATGCCTACACGAACGAACTCACGAAAGATCTGAAGCACTTTGAGGAAACTCTCTACAAGGAGATGTTGGGGCACATCAAGCAGACGGATCTGAGTGTGCCCGTGCGGCGCGGCGATTTCCTTTACTATTCGCGCACCGAGGAAGGAAAGCAGTATTCCATCTACTGCCGCAAAAAAGGGAGCCTGGACGCAAAGGAAGAAGTGCTGCTCGATATGAATGAACTGGGCCAAGGCCGGAAATTCGTCGGGCTTGGCACTTTCGTTGTCAGCGACGATCAGAATCTTCTCGCCTACACGATCGACAATGAGGGATTTCGTCAATATCGTCTTCACGTCAAGGATCTGCGGACAGGCGAGGACCTGCCGGACACAATGGAGCGAGTGGACGGAGTTCAGTGGGCCGCCGATAACAAGACTCTATTTCTCACCACTGAAGATGCGGTGACGAAACGCTCGGATCATCTGTGGAGGCACACTCTGGGCCAGACCGAATTCGCGCCGGTCTATCACGAAAAAGATGAGCTATTCCGGATTGACCTGAGCAAATCCAGAGACAAGAAGTATTTGTTCCTGGAGATCACAAGCACCGACACCACCGAGGTCCGGTACCTGCGCACCAGCCAGCCGCAGGGCAATCTCGACGTTTTCCTGACGCGAGAGAAGAAGCACCGCTACGACGTCGATCATCGCGAAGGCGCGTTCTACATCCGAACCAACAAAGGCGCCAAGAATTTTCAGATAGTCACGGCTCCCGAGAGTGACCCGAGTCCGAAGAATTGGAAGGTTTTTATTCCACACGACGATGCCGTGCTCGTCGAAGCGATCGAACTTTTCCACGACTTCGCGGTCGCTATCGAGAAGACGAATGCTCTGAGCCGGCTTCGCGTGTACGATTTCAAATCCGGCACTTGGAAGAGCATCCCGTTTCCCGAGCCGGTCTATTCTGCATTTCCCGGCAGCACTCCGGACTACAACTCAAAGACATATCGCTATGGATACGAGAGCCTGATCACGCCGTCGAGCATCTTCGATTACGACACTCAAACCGGCCGTTCGGTATTGCTCAAGCAGACGGAAGTGTTGGGCTACGATCCTTCGCAGTATGTGTCGGAGCGCCAGTGGGCCACCGCGCGGGATGGGGTGAAGGTGCCCCTCTCAATCGTCTACAAGAAAGGATTCAAGCGCGATGGTAAAGCTCCACTATTGCTCTATGCCTACGGATCGTATGGACACGGTACACCGCCAAGGTTCTCCAGTTCCCGGCTTAGCCTGCTCGACCGCGGCGTACCCTACGTGATCGCACACATCCGTGGAGGCGATGAGATGGGTGAAAGATGGCACGAGGACGGCATGCTGATGAAGAAGAAAAACACATTCTATGATTTCATCGACAGCGCCGAATACCTCATCAAGGAAAACTGGACTTCAGCGGATCGCCTCTTGATCGAAGGTGGCAGCGCCGGCGGATTGCTGATGGGAGCGGTGGTCAACATGCGCCCCGATCTTTTTCGCGCCGTACACGCCGGAGTACCGTTCGTCGATGTAATGAACACCATGATGGATGCCTCCCTGCCGCTCACCGTCGGCGAATATCTGGAGTGGGGCGATCCCAACGAGAAAGCTGCATACGACTACATGAAGACGTACAGCCCCTACGACAACCTCGAAAAACGAGCCTACCCTGCGATTCTTGTGACCACCAGCTTCAACGACAGCCAGGTGATGTACTGGGAGCCGGCAAAGTACGTGGCAAGCCTACGCGCATTGAAGACCGATTCGAATCCGCTCCTGTTGAAGATCAAGATGGATCCGGCAGGCCACGGCGGCGCATCGGGCCGCTATGACAGGCTGAAGGACCAGGCTTTCGAATACGCATGGATGTTGTCGCAAGTTGGAATAGTGAAATAGCTCCAGATCGAATACAATCACGAGATCGGTATGGTTATGAAAGTTTTTTCGTTTCTCCTGTTGAGTGTTGGTATCGCCATCGCGCAGACGCAGAACCCCCTCGCTTCGGACCCCGCAGCCGCGAGCGTTGGCAAGGGGATGTTCCGCGTGTACTGCGTCGGCTGTCATGGAATCAATGGGCAAGGTTCGCGCGGACCCGATCTGCGCAGCACGCAACAACATGATGATCAGGAACTTTTCACCACCATTCGAAAAGGAAGTCAGGCAACCGAAATGCCGTCGTTCGAGGGATCCATAGACGACACAGGAACCTGGCGGCTGGTCACCTACATCCGCTCGATCTCAAAACCCGACGACGGTCCCCTCCCTGGCGATCCCGCAAACGGTGAGAAGCTCTTCTGGGAAAAAGGCGGATGCGGTGCCTGTCATCGGGTGAATGGCCGCGGGGGCCGTCTCGGCCCGGATCTGGGCAAAATCGGCCGTGCGCGCACGCGCATCTCCCTTCGTGAATCTATCTTGACGCCCGACGAGGATATCGCCGGCGGTTATGGCACAATTTCCGTGGTTACCCGGGACGGTAAGACGATCACGGGCGTGGAGCGTGGTTTCGATAACTTCACCGTTCAGTTGATAGACTTATCCGAAACCTTCCACTCCTTCGAGCGAAGCGAAGTGCAATCGGTAACGCGCGAGAATCGCTCGCTGATGCCCAAGAGTTCTTTGTCTGATTCGGAAGTAGACGATGTGATCGCGTGGTTCATCCAACTCGGCGCTGTAAAGGCAAAACAATGAAATCATTTTTTCTCGCATTGCTCGTCCCGCTTCTCCTGCCCGCCCAAGTTACGCAAGAGAAACTCCGCGCCGCGCAAAACGATCCCAACACCTGGCTCATGTATGGCCGTGATTATCAAGCCACGCGCTTCAGCCCGTTGTCGCAGATAGACGCGTCGAATGTCGCGCATCTCGCTCCCGCCTGGATTCGCCAGGCCCGCGGATTCGAGCCGTTTGAAGCGACACCGCTCGTTTTCGATGGAATGATGTACGTTACCGGCGCGGACAATCGCGGCATGGCGCTCGATCTGCTCACCGGCAAAGAACTCTGGGGTTACGGAAAGGCCATTCCCAAGGGTGTGCAGGGTTGCTGTGGAAGCATGAATCGCGGCTTTGCAGCACTGGGCAATCGACTGTTCAAGGTGAACTATGAAGCCAGGATCGTCGCCCTCGACTCAAAAAATGGTGAGGTGCTCTGGGAGACAGTCATTGACGATTTCAAGAAAGGTTATTCCGCGACGGTGGCGCCGATCGTCGTCAAAAATCTGGTCGTCATCGGGATCGCCGGCGCCGAATTCGGTACGCGCGGCTTTGTCGACGCCTACGATGCCGACACGGGCAAGCGTGTCTGGCGCTTCTACACCGTGCCCGAACCCGGCGAGCCCGGCGGAAACACATGGAAGTCCGATGCCTGGCAGCGAGGCGGCGGATCCACTTGGGTGACCGGCTCGTACGATCCGGAACTCAACCTCATCTACTGGGGCACCGGCAATCCCGGCCCTGATATGAATGGCGACGTCCGGCCCGGCGACAATCTTTACACCTGCAGCATGATTGCGCTCGATGCAGATACAGGAAAACTGAAGTGGCACTATCAATTCACGCCTCATGACGTCCACGATTGGGATGCCACGGAAGATCCTGTTCTTGCGGATCTCACCATCAACGGCAAGAAGATGAAAACTCTGCTCCACGCCAATCGCAACGGCTTCATGTATGTACTCAATCGCGCGGACGGAAAATTTATCACTGCCAAGCCTTATACCGAGGTCTCGTGGGCCTCGGCGATCGCTCCGGACGGCAAACCAATGCTCATCCCCGGTCAGGAACCAAGCGACGAGGGGACTCGCGCGTGCCCCGGACTGGGCGGGGGTCACAACTGGCAGCCGACTGCCTTCAATCCACGGACCGGTCTCTACTACTTCGGCTCTTCGGACGGCTGCGAGCTGTTCTACAAGACTCAACAGGATTACGTCGAGGGCCTTTGGTATCAACTCAGCACCACTGGGCCTGTGCCGAAGCTGCATAGCAAAGGATCGATCGTTGCAGTCGACGCCGCCACGGCCGCAACGAAGTGGCGATATGAAATGTTGCGCTCTCCCAGCGGTGGAATGCTCACTACCGCCGGCAATCTCCTGATCACGGGCGACCAGTTCGGCTATCTCATCGCGCTCGATGCACGCACCGGCAAACTGCTCTGGAAATTTCAGACGGGCGGCTCCATCGGAGCGGGTCCCATCAGCTATTCATTTCGTGGCCGGCAATACATCGCCGTTGCCGCATCCGGCGCACTGATCACCTTCGCGCTCCCGCAATGATTTTCTTTTTATTGGCCGCGTTGACGATACCGCTGCAATGGAACCGAACGGTAGTAGAGCCTGCAAGCCCTCCGCCCGGCGTCACAGTAGAGAGCCATCCCGTTGCAGACGGTTTTAAGCTCATGTTCCACTCGGAAGCCGGGCCGGTGGATCCCACGTCACTGATAATGGTCCCAGGCGGATCGGCGGCAATCGAGATATCGCGCCGCCCATACGTACTCCAACACAATACCGCCACGGGCAGGATCGACTGGTTCACGCATTACCGCGCTGAAGGCATTCTACACATCAGCCGCTGCCAGACACAAATCATCGCAACAGACGCTAACGGAGACGGCATTTTCGACACCATCAATCTCGGCAAGACCTTCCAACTCTGCGGCCGCCAACTCACTGTCAAATCGATTGCGTCCGACGGCGCCTCGGTAACGTTTGAAGTCAGCCGCATCGTACCAAGGATCGGACAACCCATCCCGCAATTCACCCTTACCACCACTGCTGGAACAACAATCAGTTCCTTGGATCTCAAAGGCAAACCGACGCTACTCGATTTCTGGGCCACCTGGTGCGATACTTGCGTGCGCGAGATGCCCGAGCTTCCAAAGCTCAAACTGGACATCATCTCCATCAACATCGACTCGCCGGGTCATCTACCTAAATCGCTTCCGCCCTGGACACAAGTGGTGTCCGGAATCGGAACCGCCGACTCAACGTGGCAAATCTTCCAATCGTTGAGCAAGGATGGATCTCTCCCTCTGTATGTCCTGATTGATGAAAATGGAATCATCCGTCACGCCGGCCCCACACTTCCTGCACGCGAATAGTCTTACTCTCGCGCGTAGCTGTTGACGCTGCTACAGCCACCGCCAGCGATTCCATTCCGTCAGCCAAACCAGGCTCCGGTATCAGATCTTGCGAGACTGCATTCAGCATGTGCCGCCAGAGTTCCCGGTATGATTCCAGAAAAGTTCCTCCATGTTTTCGTGCGCGGAGGGCGGCCGGAAGATGTGATATCGCCCGTAAGACTCCGGCCGCACGAACACCCGGGCTGCCGGCGAGATGGTGGGTCTCCACCGTCTCCAGGCCATCGTAACGGTACAGCGAGCCGCCGGCACGAGCCTTCGACCCAAGAACTTCAACTTCGTACTGCTCGGCCGCACAGAGGCTGATGCAGGTGTTCACTAATGCGCCGCAAGTCATGCGGCCGCATATTACCGAACTTTGGTCGTGCATCGAAATATTGCGGCTCACTCCCGACACCTCGGCCACTTGCGAGCCCAGCAAATGAGACCAAAGATCGTAGTGGTGTACCCCTAATTCGATCACGCTGCCACCTCCCAGCGTGCGATTCCTGCGGTGTTCCGGGCCCTCCAGTGTGAGCATCTGAGGCGTGCTCGCGAGGCAGTGGAGAATCTCGACTTCACCAAGGCGGCCTCTCTGCAACAGTTGCCGCAATTCGCGGACCGAGCGCAGAAAACGGAGATTGTACGCCACACAAATTCTAAGGTTGTACCGCCGCGATTTCTCAAGTAGAAGAACGGCGTCTTCGAGCGTTGCCGTGATCGGTTTCTCGAGCACAACATGTTTGCCTGCCTCCATAGCCGCGAGCGTAATTTCCAGGTGCGAAGCCGGTGGCGTGAGAATGCCGACCACATCAATACCGGGAAATTCCAACAACTCGCGGTAATCCATGAAAGTGGCTTTCACTCCGTGTGCCGCCGCGTCAATGAAACGCTTGCGGTCGACGTCCGCAACAGCCAGCAGTCGAGCTTCCGGCAGGCTGAGTACGGCGGGCGCATGTAACGTCCCCGCGTAACCCATTCCGATCAACCCGACTCCGAGCGGCTGCGATTTCATTGGGTGGCCCCTGTGATATCACGCCCCATTTCATAGATAATTCCCGCCAGGTTGGCAGCTTGCCAAAGCACGAGCAGCAGGATTCTCACCGGCAGACTCCCGCGCTTTAACCGGACCACCTCACGAAACACTCTCAAGTAATACGCCAGCGAACTCAAGCCATGCCGGGATGAGTTTCGCCGGGCGCGAATTCTATGGAACCGGTATGCCCCCCTTCCATACGCGAAATGCCGCTGGAGGAATCCCCGCATCGTGAGCCCGCCGTGATGGATCACAATGGCTCCGGCGACGTATTGGAATTCCCCGCACGAGCTCTGCCAGCGATCGCAGAACTCGCGGTCTTCGGAAATTCGCAAGTGCTCGTCAAAACCGCCTATCCGGAGAAACTCTTCCCGGGCAGCTACCAGGTTTGTGGCCCGGAAAAAATAGAAATTGCCTTGCCGCGCCTGCTGGAAATCGAGGATTACCCGTATAAATACCTCACTCACTTCTGAGTAGAGATTTTCCGTGTCGGCATTTCGCAGTTCGCCTCCCAATATTGTCTTCGGCGAAGCTGTCAGGCAGGCAACCTCGAGTTTCGCCAGCCAGCCCTCCATTGCGCTGCAGTCGTCGTCGATAAACACGAGATACTTCCCGCTGGCCCGCCACGCACCGGAGTTCCGCGCGCCCGCGGGACCTGTATTGGCCTGATGCACCACCGACAGCTTCGTTGCTTCCCCATACTCCCGAAGGTCCACCGGAGGCTCGCTCCCGTCATCCACAACGATTATTTCGTAACATTCCTGCGGGTACCCTCGCCCGAGGGATTCAACGCATTTCCGGAGCATTTCTGGCCGGTTATGGGTTGGAATCACGACCGAGAACATCATGAACGATATCTCCAGCATAATCAACACGACGGGGAGCTATCATATTTGACGATGACCACACGACCAGCCAGCACGCAAGACGCCGGCGCAATTGCCGGCATCTACAACGAAGGCATCGAAGATCGGGTAGCGATTTTCGAGACCCGGCCGCGGACGAGTGACGACATTCGCCGCTGGTTCGACGGCATTCACCCGGTTGTGATCGTCGAGGACAATGGCGAGCCAATCGCGTTTGCCGCGGCTTCTCAATACCGTCCGCGCGAATGCTACGCCGGGATCGCCGAAGTCTCCGTTTATGTCGCTCGCGGTAGCCGCCGCCGCGGAGCCGGACGCCTCGCTCTCAGCGCGCTCATCGAAGCCGCCCGAACAGCAGGATATTGGAAACTTCTTTCGCGGGTATTTCCCGAAAATAATGCCAGTCTGAGTATGATTGCCACGCTAGGTTTTCGCCAGGTGGGTGTCTACGAAAAACATGGACAACTTGACGGGATGTGGAAGGACGTGGTGATCGTCGAGCGCCTTATTCCTGAGAATTTGCGCTGATCGCGACGCGGCGATGTTTTCTTCCGATGACGCATCCCAGATTCACCAGCGCCAATCCAACCAAGCCAGCGGTCGCAGGCTCCCGTACATGGATAACAACGAGGGTTGCCGCGGCCAAGCTGAAATTCCCCGCTGGGAACAGTCCAGGCCACCGTGGTGAATGCGGTCGATGTAGCCAGCGCAACGGTGGTTGTGTTGACGCCGCTCGGTGAGAATCCAACTTGTGCGTCGCCGTTGATGGAATATTGTCCTAGCTCGGTACCGTTAAAGCCATCAATGTCTAAGCTGAGAAGCTTGGCAGTATAGCCGCCGGCAGTTAGAGTGAGCTTCAAGGCCTCCGCCGGATCGATCCGGTTATTCTGCGTCCCGCCCAAAATTCCCAAGCCATATGCTCCGCTGTTGGCGCAGAGAGTCGTAGTCGTGGTGCTCTGGACGCAGTCGACTGCCCCGCCAGTGCCCGTCAGGCGGAGTTCTCCAGTGTCCAATGAAAGCGGATTGGGCAAACTAGTGCTGGGGTTCCGCTGGCTCCTGCCCCCCCAGGCCACCCGGTGAAGACCCCTACGCCATTGCCGAAATCAATCGTCATTACCCCAGCGTGAGCCGAAAAGGCCACCAGAAACCACCCAGCGGCGGCACTCGATCCACTTCTGAGAAGACGTTGCATTTGATTCGCGCTTCAGTGTAGTCAGCGGCGTTTTTCGCACAACACATATTAGCACCAGTACTTTCTCTTAAAAGATGCCATAATCCATGTGATATCCTCCGTGCCGGCCATTAACTGAGAGCGCGTACTCGCAAAAGATACAGTTCGTCCTTCACCACATCCGCCGCTCGCAGGAGGAGTTCATTCTGATCGTCGTATACCGATAAGGTCCGCCCGCTCAGCGCGTCGGCCTTCCCCGAAGCCAGCAGCAACACGAGATCCGCCACGGTGTCCGTCGACACTTCCCGTCCATCGTCCAACATTTTTTGCAGAATTGGCATCTTAGGCAATGCTTCCTCCAGCATCGCGGTCCGCACTATGCCCGGACGAAGCGCGAACGCAGATACTCCATGCGGCGCGGCCTCGACGGCGATCTGCTCGCTCAACCGGATCAGCGCGGTCTTGCTGGCCACATAAGCAGACATATCCGGAAACGCCTGACATCCGGCTCCGCTCACGATATTAATAATCCGGCCCGATTTTCGCGCGATCATTCCCGGCAGAATCTCGCGGCAGCAAACGAAAGGACCACGAAGATTCACCTCCTGGCATCGCCACCACTCATCCGCATCCGCTTCCCAGATCGGTCCAAAGGGACCACCGGTTCCCGCGTTGTTGACCAAGAGGTCGACCGGACCCAGCCGCGCTTCCACTTCCCGAACCATCGCGCGCACCGAGGGCGGATCGGCAATATCCGCGGCGACAGCAATCATCTTGCCGCCGGCCATCCTCACCGTCTCGTCAAGCTGATCTACCGACCGCGCACTCACCGCGACGGCCATTCCGGCTTTCGCCAATCGCAGCGCGATGCCTCGCCCAATTCCTCGCCCGCCACCTGTTACCAAAGCAGTCATTTGTGCAATCCTCCATCCGCTGAAAATCCAAAAATGTGATCGTAGAAGCCGGACCTAGCCACGTCCGCTGCGTGCATGAGCTGTACCGTGTCTTGCTGAGCCTCCGGTACACTGTCCGGAACCACTACAGTCCATAGACGCTCGCCACCGAACTTATACAGGATGAATTCCGGAGCAAGAAACGGGTTGTAAAACATCGTTGCGCCGGTGATCAACGAATGCTCGCCGGCTTTTGTTTCCCGCTGAATTCGGTCTAATTCGGGAAGCATTCGCCGGGTAATCTTTTCCTGCTCCCTAAGCCAGCCTGCCACTTCGTGAAGCGGTTTTTGATAACTCACCAGCGCCAAGGCGAACACTATTACGCCGGCCACCCACCAGTGGGGGATCAATCGATCGGCAAACAAAAATGGAGTGAGAAAGAAATATGCACCGAGAAAGCAATACTGCGCCTCGAGATGATTGGGCAGCGTAGCGTTCGGCAGCAGCGACGCGATTCCCATCATCACAGCGACCAGGCTTACGGCGAAAATCCGTCTATCGATTCGCGCCGCCTGAATCAATATCAGCATCACAGCGCCGCCCGCGGCAGGCACGGCGAGATATTTTCCAATCTTCAGGAACCCGTGCCACACGGAGGTCGCGCCAAAGCTCGTGTAATAGGGTTCGGTGCCGATGGTTGATGGACGTAACAGTTCCCACAGCTGGGAGGCGCGAAATAGAGCGAAACCCATAAATGTCGCGCACACCGCCAGCATCGCGACGGCCGTCCACCGCCGTTGCACAAGAAAAAACAGACCAAACGCCAGAAAGTAGCTCTCTTTCGTGAAACTGAACAGCAACGCCAAGACCAAAACGACCGCCAGATACCAACGTTTCCCCGTCTCGACATAACTTCGCCAGGCGTGGAAAGTACAAATCAGAAACGTAAATGCGAAGACGGAGAAAGGGTCCTGTTTCACGTTCCAATAGAACTCAGGATTCGCATAGGCGATCGCCAGGAAGAACACAAAGCTCAGCCACGCGACACGAAATCCCATCACCCGTTCGACGAATAGCACGAGGAGCGCGGCGTTCAGCCAGGTTAGCAGGAACAGCGGCACGAGCAATCCACGAATTCCCATCCGCCCACACAGATCGATTAAAACGTGCGCCACCGGCCTGGGATATTTCAGAAAATATCGCCCGAACCCGTATCCTTTCACATGCATTCCAATATAAGAAAAGTGGTCCAGATGAAACGGAACAAACGGGTCCAGGTATCGAGGAAAGCAGAATCGCAGAGTCACGCAACAAACCAAAGCCGCCGTTAACCAAAGCAGCAAAAGGCGGCGGATCGGCATGACCATCTATTGTACGGTGACAACAAAGTTGTAACTCCATTTGCATTGTTTGCAACACGCCGCGGCAAAATCGAGCCTTGAGCGAAGGTGGCCGTGTTAGTTCTGAGTCGTGAAAGAAACTCCCACCAGCAATACGATTCATCAGGAAGTGCAGCAGATCGTCGAGCACACCGCTCTGGTATCGCTCTTCGCCCAAAGCGACGGCCGCGCACTTGCCTCTCTAACTAACGAAGACGGCAGATCCCGCATCGTCGCCGTGCGTTCCGAGCTCTTCCGGGACTGGCTGACGATGGCGTACTTCCGCAATCATGACGGCCTGCCCCGCGCCGAATCAATCGCCGAAGCAATGCGTCAGATCGAAAAGCAAGCCCTGGTGAATCGGGTCGTGCCGCGTCCGGAAGGTACGCGCAGGGTGAGTGCCGGAACCAGCGAAGACGGCTCGGATACGATCACCGTACAACTCGGCAACCCGCTCGGGGACTATATTGTGATCTCGAAAGAGGGCTGGCGTGTGGTCGAAAATCTGGATGAAGTCCCCAAGCGCGGTGCGACGATGTTGGCCCTTCCGCGGCCAGAAGAACCACGAGACATGGCTGCGGCATTTCTGGCGTTGCGAAGACTGCTGCGCCTTTCCAGTAAGGAGAACTGGCGCGCCTGCCGCACGTGGTTGATCGCGGCGCTTCGGCCTTCGGGGCCGTATCCCATCCTGCTGATCAAAGGATCAAAAGGAAGCGGAAAGTCGACGGCGGCGGCGCTACTGCGGGGATTGATCGATCCTTCGGGCCCTGCGCTCTGCCGGCTCAGCACGATTGACCGCTCCGTGCAGCAACTTACCAGCTTTAATTGGGTGGTCGCGTTGGCCGATTTAACGCCCTCATTTTCGCACCTTTCGGAAACGCTGCTGCGTATGGCGGGCGACCGGCCGTTGGTCCTAACGTCAGACTCAGCGTCCGGGTGGAAGCCATCTCCGGAAATTGCGAAGCGGGCGATCGTCGTAGAACTCGAACCGCTGGGGGAAGCGCAGTGCAGCGAGCCGGAGTTATGGGCGCGCTTCCGGACTGTGCGGCCGCAGATGCTGGCGATACTCTGCGCCACTGCAAGCGCCGCGTTGCGCGCCGACGCCCGCGATTTGGACTCGTGGATGGCAGCTTCGGAACTGGTTGCCGGGCGGGCCGGATCGCGATTCGATCAGTTATCGGACGCGATCGTCAATCTGATGCAGACGCGAGATGAGTGGAACGGCCGGACGACCGAGCTAATGAGAGTGCTCGAAGCGACGCATCCGGGGAGCACGGCCGGATCGGCGGCGCCAAAGGCAATTTCAGAACGCATGAACGGAGCGCTGGCGGCCGTTCGGAACCGTGGCGTGCGGCATGAGTTCGCACGTGGACGGATCACGCTCCAGCGTACAGTGCCGCTCGCACCGCTGATGTAGCGCTGCTCTTCCGCGCGCTGATGCAGACGCGAGATCAGTGGGACGGCCGGAGGACCGAGCTAACGAGAGTGCTCGAAGCGACGCATCCGGGAAGCACGGCTGGATCAGCGGCGCCAAAGGCAATTTCAGAACGAATGAACGGAACGCTGGCGGCCGTTCGGAACCGTGGCGTGCGGTATGAGTTCGCACGCGGACGCATCACGCTGCAGCGTACGGTGCCGCTTACGCCTCTGATGTAGCGCTACTCTTCCGCTCGCGCGTAGTAGTAGGAATGGTAATACGTGTACTTACTATAGAGTTCGCCGCGGCGCGCACCGTTGACGATGATGCCGAGCACGTTGTTTTCGCAAAGTGATTGCATGGCGCGTGTGACCGAATCGATGGTTGTGGTGCCAATCCGGACCACCAGAACTGTCCCGCTGCAAAACGTGGAAAGCAGGTTCGCATCGGCGGCGAACAACAGAGGCGGCGAGTCGAGAACCACCCATTTGAACGCTTTCGGCAACTGTTCCATGAGCACTTTGACTTCGCGGAGGTTCAGCAATTCGAGAGGATTGATGACCGCTTCGCCGGCCGGCAAAATGTAAAGTCCGACGTTGCCGACTTTCTTGATGCAGTCCTCCAGCGGAGCTTTTCCTAACAGGTAGTCTGTCAGGCCCGGCGCGCGTTCGGTTTGAAACAGATTGTGAACGATGGGCCGTCGGAAATCGCAATCGACGAGCAGCGTTGGGTTGTTCGCCAACTGCGCTTCAGCGAGCGCCAGGTTGACAGCCGCGAACGATTTCCCTTCGGCGGGGGACGGGCTCGTCACGACCAGAGTGTTGATTGGCTGGACGCTCTGCAAGTGGTTGAGGCGCGTTCGCAGAGTACGGAATTCTTCCGACGGAGCTTCATGCGGCTTGGAGATGTCGATGAGGTGCGAATCGACCGAGGGCGTGAACGGAACTTCCTTGATGCGGCTGAGGAAGTTCCCGGAAATGATAAGATCCCGCTCTGAGGAGACGTATCCCGGGGGATGATCAAATTCTATGGTAGCGGTTGCGACGGCCGACGGAGCCGAAATTGGCTCGGGGGGTAAATCTGTTACTCCCGTCTGCTCGGCCCGTCGAAGGGCATCGTGAACTCGACTCATATTTTCCTAGACCTCCGAAGACTATCTTTGGTAACGTTTCTACACTCTCGTTATGGGTTATACCCTCGTGGTGTAGTAGTAAAACACCGACCCGGTCATGATAATGATTCCGACCAGGCAGGCAGTAGACCAGGCAAGCCACGCCAGCCTTTTCCGGCGGCGAACCACCAGATCGTTCTCCAGCAACGGCACGCTGCCCAGAATGGTGAGCTGCGTGTAGGCGCGCACGTCTTTCAGATTCTTCAGCGATGCATCTTTCGCCTCGCGTGCACCCGCAAAGCAAAGGCCGAGAACCATTCCGACACCGGTACCGATCGCAATGAGCACCGGACGCTTCGGCTCGGTAGGCGTCTGCGGCAACGAAGCCGGATCGAGCACCTCGAGGCTTTCACCCTGCTGCCGTTTTTCCAGATCTTCGGCAATTCGGGACTGCGACATCTTTCCGGTTAAGTTTTCGTACTTCGCCTTAGCCATCTCGCGGTCACGAACAACTTCGGAGTACATCTGTTCGCCGACAGGCTCCGAATCGATGCGGCTGCGGATATTTCTGGAGGCATCTTCAGCCTCTTTCATCTCTTTTGTATACTCAACACCCTGCTCATCGAGCAGTTTGATCTGCGTCTCAATTCGGGCCATGGCTGCTTCGATGTCAGCCCGTTCGCGGATGTATTGGGGACTATCGTACTTGGCTGATTTGGGGGCGGCGGCTTCTTTCTTCCTGGCCTCTTCGTCCTCTTTGACGAGTTGCTCGCGTTGCTTGCGAAGAGTCGCGATTCGCACTTTAGCCATCTTCACATCGGGATAAGTGTCTTTGTAATGCTCCAAGAGGACAGTTAGCGCTTGCTCCCACTGAGCGATATCGTGCTCGTTTTGGAGGAGCTTCGCATTCTGCGCCTGCTGCGCCTGCTGGTCCGGCGGCGGCTTGATGGCTTCCGCGCGATCCTTAATAGAGCGCAGTTCCGTCTCCAGCATCATCTTTTCCTGATTGATACGGCCCAGATTGGCGCTGATATTGCCGGCCCGAGTCTCCGCCGCGTTCAGCAACATCTGGTTCATATTCAATTGGTCCGGCAGGCGGCCAGCGTTGGCCTGGCGGAACTTCGCCAAACGATCTTCGATGCCATCCAAATCCTTTTTGGCTTGATCCAACTGGTCTTTCAGGAACTGCGTGGTGAGAACGGATTGCGTGGTGCGCTCGCGGGTATTTTCCGACATGAAACGGCTGACCAGATCGGCCACCACCTTCTGTGCGATGATGCGGTTCTCGTAAGAAAAAGAAATAGAAAAGGCCGAGATGCCCCGGTTATTAACGGTCATCGTACTGACGTTTCCAATCCGGATATCTTTCTTCATCTGCTCTACGACGTCTTCCATCGGCTTGCGCTGGCGGTCGCGCGGATACAAATTGAATGTCTGGATAATGTTGGTCAAGTTGCCACGGCTGAGAATGGTTTGCGCCATGGAATTGACGCGCGCCGACATCTCCATATTCACGTTAGTCGGGACGTAGCTCTCCGGCACCTGCGACGGCACGACGCGAATGACCGCAGTGGAGACATACGTGTCGGGCCAGAGGAATGCAACGACTACCGAGAGGACCAGCGAACAGAACGCCGGCCCAAGAATCCAGGCCTTGTGGCGGCGAATAATATCGATGTAATCTTCGACGTCCAACGGCCTGCGCTGCGTACTACTGTAGGATTCCGTGATGGTTGGCTGCATGTTTCCTGGCTGCATGAACTAAATCCTCCGGCTATGCTTACTTCACGATAATGTAATCACCGCTCTGAAGGCGGATGTTTTGATCCATCTTCTTGCCTTTGATGACTTCATTGAAATTAAACTTCAAGCGGTCCGTCCCGCGCATAATGATGATGTTTTTCTGATTGGCGTACTCGCGGAGCCCACCGGCGTTGATGAGCGCTTCGAGAACCGTAATCGGCATCACCAGGGCGTACGCGCCCGGACGGTTAACCTCGCCCGTAATGTAAAACTTCTTGCTCTCGACCTGCTGTAGAGAAACCATTACTTCCGGTTTCAGCAACAGCGTCCCAAGTTTTTCAGTGAGCGTTGCGCTCAATTGCTCGGGCGTCATTCCTGCCCCTTCAATCTCCCCGATCAGCGGCATGCTGAATTTTCCGTCGGGTCGGATCTGCACGGCGCGGGTGAATTCCGGCTCTTTCCAGACCTGGATACCGAGTACGTCGCCCGGGCCAATGATGTAAGTTTTGGGATCTACCGGCGCAGCCGGACCGGAGCCCGCTGGGGCTGTCGGCTGAATGGCATTCCCTTTTTCGTTCAGTGGCGTCGACGATCCCGAGGAAACCTCCTTCGGTTTATCGTCAACTTTCTTGTTGTCCTGGGCGCTAACAGGAGCCCCAAGCAACAGGGCCATTATGATGGCTTTCCAACAAATTGAGGAAACACCCTCTCGCATCAATGCTCCTTTTATATTAAACCCCTCGCCTCCAGCACCGTTCGCAAGCGAAAACATTCCTTATCATTGTACTCCAGTTCCATCAGCACTTCTCCGCGCCTGCTAACCAGCGGGAGACCTTTCAAATTCAGTAAGATGCCTCTGTGAACTACTTTCTTGCCAAGTCCGAGCCCGCCGTCTACTCCATTGCCGATCTTGAGCGCGACGGCTCGACGGTTTGGGACGGCATCAAAAACCCGCAAGCGCTGCAGGCGGTCAAATCGATGCATCCCGGCGATCGTGTCTTCATCTATCACTCCGGTGGCGAGTCCCGGATCGTGGGCATCGCGCAGGTTGCCGGCGAGCCGCGTCCCGACCTCAAGAACGACAAGTTGTGGGTCGTCGAGTTGAAATTTTTGCATCACATCGATCCGCCGGCGACACTTGCTGAGGTCAAACAATCGGGCCTTTTCGATGATTGGGCGCTCGTTCGCCAGAGCCGGCTTTCGACCATGGCGGTGCCGGAAAAATTCGTCGCGTGGATGCGGAAACGCTATCCTGCTTTGAAAATTTAGTGGCATCGCTGACCCTCTCTCTATCACATCGGCAAATTTCGCTTCTGCAACAAGGTGACTAGAAATTGTCTCCGGACACAGTCTTGAAATGCTGGTAGAAAAGCGACACGGGCAATCCCATTACGTTGAAGTAGCAGCCTTCGATTCGTTCGATGAATTTCGATGCGAGGCCTTGTATGGCGTACGCTCCCGCTTTATCCATCGGTTCGCCACTGTAAGCATAGCCGGTGATTTCTGCGGGCGTGAGCGCCGCGAACTGGACGACTGTAGCTGCCGCGTCGGTGATGGTGGCAGTGTCGGCGCGCAGACAGATTCCGGTAATCACAATGTGTTCGCGGCCGGATAACTTAGCGATCATCTTCTCCGCTCCGGCGGCAGAATCGGGCTTCTCCAGAACCTCGCCTTCGATGATGACGACCGTGTCCGCGCCCAGCACCACCTCACCCGCGTTGCGCTCCACCGCTTCGGCCTTTGCACGCGCAAGACGAACTACATAATCGCGCGGACTCTCGCCCGCTGCCCATTTTTCAGGAACTCCGGAGACGCGAATAATAGGTTTGAAGCCGGCGTTTTCCAGAATCTCCTTGCGGCGCGGCGATTGGGAAGCGAGAACGAGCATAAGAGCATCGTACTCGTTCAATTGCCGGTTTCGATGGTGATCCCTTTGCCGTCTTCGGCTCCCCGCTCGTAGATGGTCAAGCGTCCATTCTCATATTGAACGCGCACGACTCCGCGGTAGTCTTTGGGAATTTTCGATAAGAACGCCGTGTAT
>Ga0105240_10000631_pt1 | contig 65015 bp, 58 predicted proteins | sample KBSC54metaG_FD_80426 | JGI IMG/M metagenome (GOLD analysis project Ga0105240, IMG submission 80426) | Corn rhizosphere microbial communities from Kellogg Biological Station, Michigan, USA - KBS C5-4 metaG | ecosystem: Host-associated > Plants > Roots > Rhizosphere > Soil | place: Michigan, USA... | reverse complement strand
TATTAGGCTACCAACGGTCGGGAAATACACTGCTCGGATCCGTATTAAACGTGAACGGCTACCTAGTCGTGCCACAGGAGACCGACTTCATCGTCCCGGTTTGCGTGCTCTGTAAGAGGCTACCGGACTCCCAAGCAGCCAGAAGGATTCTGGCCGATCTCATCGTCACCACGGAACGCTTTGATCACACTCTCGCACCGTACGCGCCTATCAGGATCTGGTAGAGGAGCTTCAAAACTGCGAGTACTCCGCGGCCGGCGTTATCGAGCCAGTCTGTCAAGTGGTGGCCCGTAGCGCAGGCAAGTTCGTAGCTGGCGACCGGTCGCCCAACGACATTGGCTATCTTGCCGACTTCGCCAGAAGCCGTCTCTTCCGGTCTGATATCCGGGTCGTCCATTTGGTGAGAGACACGCGTGACGTGTACCTCTCAACGCATCGCTTGAAGTGGATTCCGGAAGATAAGCTCCGAGCCGAATTTCCCGGCGACACGCCCGAGCGGTACATCTGCGTTCGCTACGAAGATCTGATCACACGGCCAGAACAAACCCTCACGCCCATCACTGATTTTCTGGGAGTGCCGTTCCAGTCCAAGATGCTCGATCTCTACAAGGGCGCGCGGCACCATGCCAATGTATCGCGGGAGTTTCTGACCTCGCCGATGGGCGCATACCGCTGGGAACTGCCGCCCCACATCGCCGATGACATCTCCACCCGCGCTGACGCAGCAATGCGAGCCTTCGGGCTCGGTTCAGCCGAGGCGAGCGAGCTGGACACCGTTCTTACTGGATATTAACGGTCACCGTATTCGACGGCTTGCCATCCACCGTTACTACGATGGGCACCTCGCCCGCGCCTCGCAGGTTCAGCGTGAGCAAAACGTTCACCTGGTCCAATCCCGCGAAGCTCGGCTGCGGCCCGGCAAACTGCACCGGCACGCTGATCGAATTGATCGTGGCTGTCACGTTTGAAAGCGAACTCCGATTACGGATCCCCGTGCCGTAGAGACTCAGGTAGACAGGCGTATCGACGCCTAGGTTGATCGGCGTGGCCGAGCAACCCGAGCTGCCGCAGTCAAACACTTGAACCGGCCCTTGAAGCTGCGAATTCGCGGCCTGCACCCGAAGCGCCGTCGCCGCGGCCACACCAGATCCGTTCCCATTCATGCTGAAGAGAGTGGGCGCGACGTTCTGTACATTGGCCGTCGCACTAAGATTCATACTCCCGTTCGTGACCGTAAACGTTGCCATACCGGGCGCCACGCCCGGCCCAACTTCGAAGTTGATTTGTCCCGGCGAAACATATATGAGAGGCGCCGTAGACTGGTTGCCGGCCGCATCTTTGATCGCCACCGTAATTCCGCCCAGCGTCGTAGGTAGTGGTTGCGAACCGGCCTTCGCGGTCTGGCTGGCGAGGTTCGATCCGAATATCGAAGCGAGCGATTCCGGCGCCACGACCAGTGAGCTTGCCGCAGCCGATTGCACCGTGAACGACGCGCCTACTCCGTAGTAGCGCGACATCCAATAAGGCAATATGTAATCGATCCCCGCCGTCTCAGTAGTTCCATTCCCGCCTCCAGTGAGTTGGAATGGGCTCCGTTGCCAAATGAAGTCGGTCGGGACACGCAGAGGAACCGGAATCGGTTGGCATGCCTGCGTGCCGCACACGGTAACCTTGGACGTCAGGTCCACATAAGGATCGCGCCGCGGCCGCTGCAGCCATTGATCGAGGAGCACCGATGTCTCCGTATCGCGGGCCGCGTTCGGCCCGTTCAATCCCCGGTCAATGATGTCGAAGAACGCGTTCAGATGGGATGCCGTGTGATTACGCAGGGTGTTGTAAGCACTTCTGGAATCCGTGCTCCCCTGGTTGGCGTTCAGGCGGACCAGATTATAGAAATTGATGTAGTCCAGATTAAACTTGAAATAATTGTCGTCGTTGGCTGTATCTACCGTGATGGGAGTGCGGATCGGCACCGATAGCAGGACGTTCTCCTCGAATGTATTGCCCGCAAAACGAGTCGGGTTCACGTGGTGCGCGATCGCCAGGAAGGCGTTTATGTAATCGGGACGCGGGATGAAGTCCAGGTTGTTGCTGCCATCGGGTTCGGGTATTTTCCAATCGTGTCCTCGTGGATATTCGATCACGCGAGTCAACAGATCACTGATCGAGGACTTCGTCGTAGGATCGTCGATCATGTCGTACGCGACACTGAGCCCGAATACGGCGCCGGCGAACTGGTCACGTGATACGTTGCCGATCCAAAACCAAGGTCCGTTTTTATAGATCCCGTTCGACGCCTCTGCTTTCTGGATATCCGCGGCGTATGGCGAATCGAGCGGCACAATGCATCGAGCCAATAGGTTGTTACCCGTGACATCGACAAGTGACTTTAACCCTGCGATCGCCTTCTGGGCGTTCGCCAACGCATCGGCGGATTGCGTGACCTTGTAACGAAAAGCCTCCGCGGCAAGATAATGCCCAGTCCACAGCGCCGAGTCACCGCAACGCGTGTAGCCGGTGATCTGGTCACTCGTGGTGGATGTGAAAACCGGATCAATGACAGTTCCGTAAGGGATGTGCCTGGCCTGGATATTTGCAGAGATAGCCAGCGCATCCGACTCAGCGGCAAAACAGGAAACTCCCGTAAGTAGAAGACTCAGACTCACAACGATGCGCATGCAACGATTCACCTCCGTTTGTTGGACGTAGAGGTGAGAATTCTGACACATACTTTGTTGCAGGCGCGTCTATCTCACAGGCTCCGTAGTCTCTTCCGAGCCGCGCCTTTGAATGATGGTCATGGCGCCGCCGGGCCGAAGCAGCCCATTGCGGTCGCACCCGCCCCTCACGGTTCGAAGGTTACCCATTTCGACCGAAGGCCGCTCTTCACTACGTACCTTGGATCGACATCGCGAAACTTGAAAACGGCCACTTCACGATCTTGTGACGAACCCAGAGTTCCTAGCTCCACGCGCTGGGAAAGGCGAGAGCCGGTCTCTACGGCGAACCTCCGAACTTCGGAGTCTGCCCTCGCCGTCAATGGTCTCGATATTCCCTTGACATCAACAGTCTCAAGCCTGACATCCACGGTAAACGACTTAAGCGCATAGAGACGCTTGACCTGGATGATGTGGCCCTTGACCACAGACCCTGCTGGAACCAAAATGGACGATCGGTCGCGTATCGGAGTCACCAGCTTAGCCGTGATCAGATCACCTCCCGCCGCAACGGCAGTGTCGATAGGTTCAATGAACGCTAACTCAAACTTTAGATCCGGAGGCAGGGAGAAGGCGCGGCTTGCTGAATCATCCTTAGACCGCGATTTCCCCGCTGCTTGTGCCGGCCCGAACGACAAGGTGGATTGACCGACAAACTCGTGGCAAGCCGAATAAGCGATCCGGTTTTCCATTTCGTGATCGGGACTCAGAATATCGAGATCGGCTTCCTTCGCCATGAGAAAGTTAGCGCTGCCGATCGTTACACGGCCGTAGTCCATTGTGTGCGTCGCCTCACAAGCGCCCGTCTCGGCCGGCAGACTCTGGCGCACTGTCAGATGAACAAGATCGAGTGTCTTCGGATCGGCGAGAAACGTGCCATCGTACGCGGTCAGTACTTCCGTCCGTTCATTCCCGAACCGAAATACATAGTTGTTTTTATCGAGCGGACTCGAAATCCGTATTCCGACAGTAAGCGGCCATCTACCGTGCGATCGCCATTGTAAGAAAAGCTCGCGCGATCCTGTTCAAAGAGCGACACAAGGAAAGATGAAAATGTTCCGGTTGAAATGGCTCCTTGACGCGCAAGGTCCAACAGGCCGCGATCGTGAAATTGATAATCCCCGGCCCAGGAATACATCTCGTTGCTCACTCCGAATACCTCGTGGCTGACGCCGATCGCGACATCAAACCGCAAGCGATCGGAGGCAGTGAGGCGGCGCTTCAGGTGCCCTCTCTTTTTTCCGCTGCGAGGCCATCGCACGAGTCCGCTCTAAAAATGCCGTTCAACCGGTACTCAGACCGGTCAATGGTCTGCGTACACACATATTTCGGCATCCGGTCGATCGTTTTCATCACGTTGTAACTGACGCGCCGAAGCACGTCCAGCGGGTCGTCTTGGGCTTGAACCGTCAGGGCAACGCCGACAAAAAGCAGCAATCGGGTCCGCATGTGTACAGAACACTCCGTTGCCGCATGCCATAAACGAGTCAGTTGAACAGGGCGTTCGCCACCCGGCGATAGTCGCTATCCGAACTAATCTTTCCGCATGCCTGCTGCACTGCGGACCGCACGTCTGTCTCGCCCGACGCTTTCGCGACTGCCACCAGGAGTTCCGCCTTATCGTTGTCCGAGGAGATACCCGAGGCACTGTGGATGACGTCCAACAAAACTGTTTTGTCCGGCGTGCGTTCGATTAGACTCTTCAGGACCCGCTTACGGTCATTGTCCGACCGTACGGTATTAACCGCGTCAAAGAAAGGCGCGCCGGCGTAGTATTTGCCCAAGAGAGTCAGAACGTTCGCCTTATCATTATCCGAACTCATCGTCTTGGCCGCCGACGCGACGCTCGCATAAGTGGACGGACCTAAACCCGGGCGATCCAACATATCTCGAAGCACGCTCGACCGATCATTATCGGATTGGATCAAACTCACTACGGCGAAAAAGGCAGCCGCGCATTCCGACGACTCGAGATACCCGGAGTCCCTTAGAACGCGCGCCTTGTCGTGATCGGACTGAATGGTTCGCGCCGCGTTGAGAAGTGCGCACCCGCCTCCGCCGGAGAGCGAGGGAATCGCTAGGAGCACTTCCGCCTTGTCGTGATCCGAGCTCATCAACTTTGCAGACTGCCCGACGCGGCTAGCGGTCTCCGGCGAGCGCCCATCGGCCTCTAGCATTGCGATGAGCACGCGGCGCCGGTCATAGTCGGAACTGATTGAGTCCACAGCCTGGAAGTAACTCGCGCGCAACTGATCGGCCGCGAACCGGTGAGCGCTAGCGAGTAGGAACTCCGCCTTTTCATGATCGGAGGATATCTTCCTCGCCGACATCGCAACTCGGAGAAGATCGTCCGCAGTGAGGGTTGTATGCTCCGCCAGCCGGGTTAGGTACTTTCGTTTGATGTGATCGGAATGGACGAGATTGACCTCTTCGATCACACCCGCGACACCGCGACTGCCGAGGATTCTTCCCACCCGGCCCTCGATATCGATGCCAAGTTCCCGGATCAGGAACGGATACGTGGTCGCAGCCCAGGCCCGCCCCACTTCGTCAAACGGCTTCTGCAGGCCATTGATAAAATACTTCTCTTCCGGCGCGCCGGACGATGACGGACGAACTTCAAGAAGCCGCCGCGACCAACCCTTCGTCTCCTCAATTTCAAGGTAGCCCCAATTGGAAAGAGAGGCGATGGATCGCTCATCGGGCGAAAACGTAATCTCACCGCGCATTTTGACGCAAAGATCGCGGCTGTCGTCCTTCCATCGTGCATTCACGCGGTTATTTCCGTGATCTTCCGTGAAGGCGATGACGGTTGGAAGCTTCACAACCTGCATCGCGATGCCGATCAGCACAATGAGAACGGCTACAACAGCCCAGGAAGATACACCCGTTGCCGAGTTACGTGTTTTATCGAGCAGAACCTCGACACGCCGCAAGATCTGGCGCTTGCCGAAGAAAGCGCCGCTCGACAGAGCCGCGCCACGGTGCCAGCGGCGTAATTCCACAACCTTTGTAAGGCACCTGGCGTACGACTTCGCCCCATTCTGCGAAACCACCCAATCGTCGCAAGCGACCTCGCACTCGAAATTCAGCTTCCTTCGCGCCCAGTACACCGCCGGATGGAAAAACAAAAACGCTTGGACAATGTACTGGAGCAGATTCGTCCAGTCATCGTAGCGGCGGATGTGCGCGAGCTCGTGAACACCCAAATCGTCGAACTCGTCCTCGCCCAGTTCCAGCACCAGCGCGGACGGCATGACGATCATGGGGCGCTCGAAGCCAATCGCCAGCGGGGATCGAACTTTATCGCTCAGCCGCAGTTCCACGTTCCGCTCCGTAGGGCATCGGGCAAGCCAGTGAGACAATCGCGCAGAGACATCGGCGGGGGCGGGCCAGGTCCGCCGCCGAAGCAGGCAAATTCTCGCATAGCTAATCAACAGGCGACCGAGAAGCAACAGGACAATTCCGCCGTAAATACCGAGGACAGCGGCTGGCATGTGTTCGGGCACGGGAATGTCGAGCCGTTGTTTGATCTCAACTGCGGGCACCGGAAGAGGGTGGGTCGCGGGGAGCACTGGTATTGACGCATGGGCCGCGGTGACCGTCGTCTTAACGGCAGGCGGCTTGGGTGTAGATCCCATCTGACTGGCAAAATACATCAGAGGAATTAGCGGCAGCGCGGCGAGTGTGGAAGTCCACACTACGCTGCGAGTGGCGGCGTTGAGGGGACCAATCAGCTTCAGAGCAATGGAAACGGCTATGACGACCACAATTCCAATCTCCACACCGGCGATCATAGCCTCCAGGGTCATAGCAGAAAAGGTGTCGAGAAGTTGCATGGCATTACTCGCTTTCTTCAATCATTTTCTTGAGATGGCGCAGTTGTTTTGAGCTCATTTGATCGTCCGAGATCAGGTTGCTTATCAGCAGCTCTGGTGAGTTCTGAAACAATCGGCTAACCAAATGGCGTAATGCACTGCGCCTTACGGACGCCCGATCAACGACCGGATGATAAACAAAAGCCTTGCCGTCCTTTGTGTGACGCAAGTAGCCCTTCTCTTCGAGGATGCGCAATGTGGTCAGCACGGTTGTGTACGCTAACCGATTGTCTCCAGGCAGCGCATTGAGGACGTCCGCGGTGTTCGCCGAGCCCCTGGTCCAAAGGACGTCCATGAGCCGGAGTTCGGCATCGGTGAGTGTCGGGGATTTCTTTCGAGCCAAAACGTATGCACCTTTTAAGGAATTAGAAGTTCACTACGATACTTGTAACAGAATTCAAGAACGCGGTCAACTATAAAATTAGAAGTTGTCACTACAATGAAAGGGAATGGCCATTTGGAGAGTCCGTAAGGCGCAAAAAGAAGATCGGAATGAACTGGCGAAAATGCGCGCACTACTCTGGCCGGATACATCGCTCGAAGCGCACCTCCAGGAACTCGACGACGCATTGAATAATAAGATTATCGGTGGGCTGCCGACGGCGGTTCTGGTATCGCAAGATGGGGATGGACCATTGATCGGCTTCCTGGAAGTTGGAATGCGCTCTCATGCCGACGGGTGTAATCCGGCGCATCCGGTCGGCTTCGTGGAAGGCTGGTTCGTTGACGAGAACTTCCGGAACCGAGGCGTGGGCCGCGAACTGATGCGCGCGGCAGAGAACTGGGCACGTGCGCATGGATGCCTTGAGATGGCGTCGGACACGTGGATCGATCATGAAGAATCACAGCGCGCGCACGAAGCACTGGGTTTCGAAGTTGTCGATCGGTGCGTACACTACCGTAAGGAGCTGTCATGACTAAACCAGCCATCAACACAACGATTCTTCTAGTGATTTCCGAACCGATCGTCCGGTTGGTCCTGCAGGAAATACTCGAACGCCAGGGCTATGTTGTTCGGGCGACCGGCGACCTTGGGGGAGCGGTAGACCGGCTGAAGGAGTGCATACCCGATCTATTGATCATCGGTAACTATATCGAAAGCCTTCCCGGACATGATGCGGCAAAATATCTCCGCACGAAGTGTACGGGAATACGCGTGCTGATGGTGGGTGGTCTCGTGGACGACGATCGCCTTCAACATCGTGCCGAGCTACACCGATTCGAAGTCTTCCCGAAGCCATATTCCGCCGCGGATCTCATCGAGAAGGTGAAAGAAGTTCTGACCCACTGAGTTCATCGACGGCTCCTTCTCATTTCGCGCAGGTACCCGAGTTATATTCCTTCTGCAGCGCCTGATAGGCCGAATTGATGAAAGCTTTCGCGGCCGGAGATTGCGCCGGCTGTTTCCCGCCCCGACGTGTGATCTGAGAAAGGAACGGCTCTAGAAAGCGGCCGTGTTTAGTGAGACTCTGTACGTCTCCCGCGGATAGAGCGGTGATGATGTCATTTTCCATGGATGGCGTAAGCATCTCAATGCGGCCAACGAAGACGCGTTGCGTCGTCTGCGGCAATGGCACGATGGTCAGCGGGAGTTCGGAGTCGACAGCCGCACGGGGAGCGATGTAGAAGACGCGCGTGCCTTCTTCGAACCAGGAATCGGCCCAGGTTTCGATCATCGCTTTGGCTTCCTTCGGATACAGGCCGGCCGAGACGAGGCTCTCACCAAGGTCGCGGCGCAGACGAGCAACGCCGCCGGTGAGTTCAGGGAGTTGAAAAGTCAGCGAATCCTTGAAATTGCGGACGATGGTGTAGCCGGCCTTTCCTCCGCGATTTTCAAAGACGACCGCCAAGGGAATGGGATCGGCGGCCACGGCTCGGATTTCCAGCTTGCCGTCCGCCGTGAATTTTGGCCGCAGAGGAACCACGATATCGCCCATGCCGCGGTAGAAGATCAACTTCTCATCCTGCCCACCGGTGCGAATGGGCGCGGAATCCGTCTCGCGAGCGGCGTAGTAGTGGCTCTGTGCCTTTTCGATGGGAAATTTAGCCTGTTCCGGCGGAAAGATTTCGACGGAACTCCATTCGATGTGATTCGATGGATTCCCGACGCTGGAAGCTTCCGGATACCATTCGGTGATGTAACCATGAGGAAAATCGACGTGAACCGAGATCGTTCTAGAGAGTGCCGCATAGAAATAGATGACCGGAGTCTCCATGCGAACTGTTCCGTACGACACCTTGATGTTCCTCCCCGCCACACGATGCACGAAGCAGGGAAGGTCCGACGGACCCGACAACGGCAGCCATTGAATCGGGCTTCCGTCTGCACCTGCGACCGACGTGAAAGTGCCCCATTCATGGGCGGTTAACGGTTCGGCGGTTGGGTTGGTGCGCTCGGCGGCGGAAATTGTTGCGATGGCGAAACTGAGGCAGATGATAGAACGGCAGGAAAGCATAAGAACTCCTCGTGGGTAAGGACGGATTCCACGGCGCTCTGTTAACGAAGCTATTCCGCAACGCTTGGTTGCATGCCGGCGACGATGCGTTCCTGGGCGGTCCCGTCCGGATGCATGCGCCACACGGCGAACTTCCGCAGTTTCTCCTGGCGCGTGTAGTAGAGCCACGCTCCATCCGGAGTCCAGACAGCATCGTGACCGAAGATCTTAGTGGTCAGCAGGGCCGTCTTTTTCCGTGTATTCCAATCGTAGATGAGCACTGTCGCGAAGCCGCCCTCTTCTTCGAATGGGACACCTTTCGGCGTCTCCATGTAATAAACGGACATTGACATGCGGCCGGCATTGCCCGGTTGAAAGCGAAGCACGTCGCTGCTCGTCCACTGATAATCCTTCCCGTAGAGCTCTTCGGTCGGCATGGATTTCTGTTGTTTGCCGTCAACCCCGAACCAGTAGAGCCGTTGGCCATCCCCGGCAAGAATTGTTTTGCTGTCGGGCATCCAGTCGACAAAGTCGAGATTCTGTTTTGAGACTAGCGTTGCCTTCGAAGGTTCGACAGCGGGCATGATCCACAATTGCCAGGCACTTTTTTCCATCTTGAGAAATGAAACGCGGGTGTTGTCCGGCGACCACCGGGCGCTGGCCACAAGTCCGCTCATAACGTCGCGCGACTTACCGCTCGCGGCATCGTACAAAACCATGACGCGATTCGGGCCATCGGGCAGACCCCTCGCATAGAGCAGCCGCTTGCCATCGCGGCTTAGACAGAGATCGTAACCGTTCTTCGCCTCGACAACACGCGGCGGCGCGCCCTCCGGCTTGTAGATAACGCGATCGGCGGTATCAATGTAGGCGAGCGTAACGGCGCCGGCGCTGGATATACAAAGCAAGAACGTAGCGACAAGAGTGCGCACTGTGAGCCTTTATTTTGGAGTCCAGAATGGTTCGCCGGCGGGCATGTATTCCACGGGCACTTCGGGAATAAACGACTTGAGCCATCTGGCACATTCAAGCATTCCGTTTTCTTCCGACAGCACGTGGCCGAGTATGATGAGGGCTTTCTTCTTGCCCTCCGTCACAGCGTCGCGCGTGTATTCGACAGTTTCCCATTCGCGAGTCTCGCCGACGACGAGCACCTCGACGTTGTCGCGCTCCAATGCCTTGATTTGCCCAACGGAGCCGGACGCGCCGGGCATAAGGGCTACGTGAGTGATCTTGAGCTGGGGATCGCCGATGACGCGCATGGTCCGAATGTGAAGCCGGTCCTTGATGTCCTTAGCGAAGTTTTCCAGTGGCGTGGCGGAGAAGATGAAGAGGTGCGGGCTATCGCGACTGACGTGTTTCTCCCAACCGAGGCTATCCGTCATGCCGGCGAGGATTCCATCGGGACGGCGCGCATGCCAGTGGTCATGGAAACGAAAGACGACGAGTCCATGCTTCTCGATATATGCCTGCTTGGCCGCGAGTACGGCATCACCTTCGATATCCTTCGTCGTGTCGAGATGGTTGTAGAACGTGGGTTCGTGGGCGATGATCAGATTCTTGCCTGAGGCGACCGCGCGCTGGAGGACATCGAACGTGGCGCTGAAGGTGGTGGCGATACCGGTGACCGGAGTGTCCGGGTTGCCGGCCTTGAAGGTATCGACGGTCTCGGTGCGCCAGGGGACGCCCACGTTTTTCTGGATGCGCTCGATCACCTGACGCGCCGTGAGCTTGTTTTGCGCGGGCAAGATTCCGGCCATTAGAAAAAAAGGCAGCGTGATACGCAGCAGGTTTGGCATGAGCGGATTTCCTTGACTAGTCTAGAGCATTAGGCGACCGCGAGCTACCAAACTTCTTTGCCCTTCTTGCCGCCCCAATTCATTTCGTAATGGCGGTTTCCCGGGATGATTTTGGAAACGAGTTGCTCGAGTGCATATTTCTTTCGTCTGGGGCGTTTCACCAACGAACTATTCGGCTTGAGATGCAATCGCTGTGACACTCACTAGATTGTAGCGTCACTCCTTCACAATCACCGGCACCTTTCGCAGTTCGGCCTTCTCCTTGGTCTCGACGACCAATTCCCCAAATCCCACCTTCTGACCTTTCGGTATGTAAATGTCGAGCATGTCGAAATCCGCCGACACGGAAGACAAGAGATCGACCGGACTCGGTTCCCCGGGACGCGTGAGACGGACCTGCCCGGCGCGATCGAGCAGCGTGCCGGCGATCTTGACGAAGTTGTCGGCCTTGGATGAGATCTCTATCGTCTTGTCCTGCAATGTGGGCTTCGGAGGGGCCGCCATCTGTGGAATCTTCAGCGGGTAGACCGAGGTGTCATCGCTGTCTTTGTACCGGACAATTAAGTGCTCGGACGTTTCGAGCGCGGCGGCTGGAACTTGAAGGAGAAGCTGAGTCTTCGACAAACGGCCGAGTGGCGGATCCAGGGGGTCCAGCGTGTACACCTTGTCCAACTCGACTGACCAGCGATCGAGTTTTTCAAATTCTCCACCCGTAGCGGTAACCAACAAACAATGTATGTCTCCACGCGACCAATGGTTGATGGCGAAAGCCGGCTCGAATTCTGTAATGCCGAACGCGTGCTGATATTCATCTCCGCAAAAGGGAAATATTAATTTGAATCGCGCGGAAGTGGGATTCCACTGCGCTGGAACCCAGGAGGAAAGGACTACACAGTTGGTGAGGGTAGTTGGATCGTCGACGTCCGGCGCCGCACTGAAACCGTCCGAAGCGAGATTCTGCCGAAAGTCGCTTGTCCAATAATAGGGCGGTGGCAATACCTGATCATCCACCGTAACGATCGGTTCGGGCAGTTGACTTAGTTGCGATACTGTGAACACATTGCTCTTTTTCGCGCTGGCGATAGTGATACTCAACGAGTGGAATTTTGCGTCGGGCGAGAGTTCCACTTCGCACCACGCAACCCATATGCTGGGCACGGACGGGACGATCTTCAACGGCACCGTGGGGCCGTAGCGGCCATTGATGATTCCATTGCCAGAGGCCAACGCCTTGGGCGTGGTGGTGATCTGAAAATGGTGGTCCGACTTGATCAGCAGGCCGCTCAGCAAGTCGCGGTGGAGGAAACCACCGATAGCTACCGTTGTGCCTGGAAAGAAATTGGAGCCGTCCACCATCACCGCGACAGCTTGAGGTCCAAGTAGGATTGTCTTGATACCAACCACCCGCGGCTCGAGCTGCTGCTGAATGTTGTGAGTAAAGCTGACCTCGACGGGCTGAGGCGATTGGAGCCGCTCGTCGCTCGCCAGACGCCAGGGAAGGAGGGACCAGCGGGGCGAGGTGGTGCGGGTCTTGGGATTATAGCGGCGCCAATACGTTCGTATCGTCGCCTCGATGTCTATTTGCGGCTTCTTACCATCCATCCCGGTAGATTCATCGATCGCGGGCAATGCGAGGATGGCGAACACCTGGCGCACACCGGCCAAGACCGCAGGCCGATCGAGCGGCGGCCGAAACTGCCATCCAACTGTTAGAGACTCCGCGGCATGGTTCGGCGACACAGGGCGCTGGAAGGCGACTGTGTCGGGCTCGCGAATGTTGCTGACCGTCTCCAACCTGCGCCGCCAGAAGAAAGACATCCGCTTGCCAGCAGCCTCATTCGAGCCGGTGGCCGCCTGGGATTGACTGCCGATGAACAGCATGTTGCTGGTCCGCTCCTGAGGAAGTAGCGCAACGAGGGAAATGGGCTTGCCCGATTTTTCCTTGAACGTGACTTCTACGACAGCGACGCATCCCGCAAAATCCGCCGGCGGGTCCAGCGAGACTTGGAGTCCGAGAACCGCTTGCAGCCTGGCATCATCCTTATCGACCTCATGCCAGAGGCGGTCGGAGAGCGAACGCTCGAGGATCATGCGCAGGCTGAGGATTTCGTAGCGGAGATTGATCAATTCGGAGAGCCGGTCGAGCGCACTCGGAGCCGGGTTTGCATCTGAGCCTTCCGGCTTGGAGGAATCCTTGCCTCCCGTGGCTGTGGTGCCTTCGTCCTTGGCAGAGGCCGCCACGGCAACGACCGCGACGTCGGTTCCTGACGTGACCTTGCCCTGGGTGAGGCCAATACTGTCGTCCAGCTTCGGGGCGTCGATCGCGGCGAGTTTCTCAAGATTCGCCTCCAGTTCGTCGAGGCGAATAGAGAGAAAGCGGTTGTCGTAGGTCTTGATCGTCCCTGCGCCGATGCCGTTGCCGGTGCGGTCGGGGTATTTGGGGCGCAAGCGATCGAGCAATAGCCGCCACGCCACGTAGATCAAAGCCGCGACGGCTAAGACGGCCAGTAGGACGAAGGCTGGTTGCGGCGCGACGCGAGATAGGAGCGCTTTCAGCATGCGGATCAGCCGATTCTACCGCTACTTAAGCGGCGTTTGTTGTTCGCCGGTGGCGCAGGCGATCCGCAACTTTGACCATTACGTAGAGGACGAGGAACAGGCCGACCGCAGCGGCCGTTAACTGCAACCAGTGCTGGAATAAGTATGGAATTGTCTCAGTTCCCATTTGTTCACCGAGCCAGGCGAGTCCGGCGTAACGGAGAAGCCGTGCCACGAAAAGCGTAGCCAGAAACCCCAGGAAACTGGACCCCAACGCGCCGGCCGAGAGCACAAAGATCTTCATGGGCATCACCGGCAGCGGAACCAATGCTGCGATAAACACGGTAAGCAGACCGTAGTGATGGAACCAGTGGCGAAAGCGAGCGCCGGAACCGAATCGAGTGCGCTTGTCGATGTAGAGTTCGCCGCCCTTTCTGGCGAGAGAAAATAAGATCGCATTACCGATCAGCGAGCCGGCCACAGCCGAGAGCGCCAGAACGGCGATACTATGCTGGCGCTGAATGGCGAGAAAGACAAGAAGAGCGTCGAGGCCGCCGGGCATCGGTAGGCCTGCACCATCAATGATGGCGAAAAAGAAAAGACCCGGAAGGCCAAACGAGAGTAGCGCAGCCGCAAGCTGCTTCATGTGGCGAGAATCTCGCGGAGCCCTGCTTCGTCAATCACTGGGATATCGAGTTCTTTCGCCTTGTCGATCTTAGAGCCGGGATCCGCGCCGGCGACCACATAGCTGGTTTTCTTGCTGACAGATCCCGTGACCTTTCCACCAGCCGCCTCGATCTTTTCTTTCGCTTCCTCGCGGCTCCATTCAGGCAATGTCCCGGTGAGCACAAAATTCTTACCGGCTAACGGTCCGCCCTTCGCTGCCTTCGGTTTGATCTCGTGTGTGAAGACAAGTCCCGACTCACGGAGGCGCTCCACCAGTTCGCGATTCGGACCTTCGCGGAAGAATGTATGGATACTCTGGGCTACCTTCGGGCCTACTTCATCCGCCTGCTGCAGTGTTTCCAATTCTGCTTCGGCGATGGTGTCGAGGCTGCCAAATGCTTCGGCGAGAATTGCGGCGGTACGTTCCCCGACGAATGGAATGCCAAGTCCATTGAGCACTCGGGGCAACGGTTGCTTGCGCGAGGCTTCGACGTTCTTGAGAATCCGATCGGCGGACTTCTTCCCCATCCGCTCCAGATCCGTCAAATTCGCCTCGGTGAGCTTATAAATGTCGGCGACGCTCTTCACTAGCCCGCGGTCCACGAGCTGATCGACCAGTGCGTCGCCCATCCCATCGATGTTCATCACCGGGCGGGCAGCGAAATGTAAGATTGATTCCTTCAGGCGCGCCGGGCAGTTCGTGTTGATGCACCGCGTGGCCGCTTCACCCTCCACTCGTATCACGTCGCTGTTGCAAATCGGGCAGTGCGCCGGCATCCGGAATGGACGCCGCTCAGCGCCCTGTGCTGTGACGCGGATGATCTTCGGAATGACGTCGCCGCTTCGCTCGACGATCACTGAATCGCCGATCTGCACACCGAGCCGCTCGATTTCATCCTCGTTGTGAAGCGTCGCGCGAGAGACAGTCACGCCGCCGACGGTTACCGGTTTCAAAAACGCCACCGGAGTGAGCGTTCCAGTCCGGCCAACGTTCACGTCGATATTTTCGACGATCGTTTCCGCCTGGCGCGCGGGCCACTTGAAGGCGATGGCCCATCGTGGAGCCTTAGCGGTCCAACCGAGCGCCTGCTGTTGCGGAATGGAATCGATTTTGGCAACCACTCCGTCGATTTCGTATGGCAATGACTCGCGATGCTCCTCCCATTTATGAATAAACTCGAGCAGCTCATTCACATCCCTACAGAGGGCCCGCTGGCTATTCACTTTGAAGCCCATTTTGTGCAAGGTCTCAAGCGATTCCCAGTGGCTTTCGAAGAAGTAACCGCCGTTAACGAGCAGGAAATAGGCGTAATATTCCAATGGACGCGATGCGGTGATGGCGGGCTCGAGCACGCGCAGAGACCCGGCGGCGAAGTTGCGCGGATTGGCGAAGCGCGGGAGCCCTTGTGCCTCGCGTTCGGCGTTCAGCTTCTCAAAACCCTTCCGATTCATGACTACTTCGCCCCGCACTTCGAAATTGTGGGGCTCGAGGGTAACGCGCAGCGGAACTGAGCGGATAGTTCGCGTGTTCTCCGTGACGTCTTCCCCGACGAGGCCATCCCCGCGCGTCAGCGCACGTTGAAACACGCCGTTCTCATAGTGGACGGCCAGCGAAAGACCATCGAGCTTCAGTTCAGCAACATACCGGTATGGTTCGCCCTTAAGAAGATCCCGAACGCGGCGGTCGAAAGCGAGGAGTTCCTCCTCGTTGAGCGCGTTGTCGAGACTAAGCATTGGGGAACTATGGCGAACCTTGATGAAGCCTTCGCGGGGCTTGCCTCCGACGCGTTGAGTAGGTGAATCGGACGACGCGAACTCGGGATATTTGGTCTCGAGTTCCTGAAGCTGGCGCATGAGCGCGTCATACTCGGCGTCGGAAATCCGCGGCTGGTCGAGAACGTAATAAAGATGCTCGTGATAACGCAGCTCTTCGCGGAGTTTTTCAATCTGTTTGACGATGGAAGACGGCATCTATAATGGATTTTGTCAGGGGACCGGTCGCCTATCGCAATTTACCAGAACGCCTTCCTGATCTACAATCCGTTTGCCGGACAGCTCAACGGAAAAGATCATCTTCTACAACGTACCATCGACGTTCTCACGGCCGGTGGCCACCGCGTCACGCCCACTCCCACCACAGGCCCGCAGATGGCGCACGATCTGGCGCAGGAATGTATCGACGGAGGGGCCGACGCCATTCTGGCGTTGGGAGGCGATGGGACTGTTAATGAGGTTGTGAACGGGATGATTGGCTCGAGCGTCCCGCTGGGTGTGCTGCCCGCGGGAACAGCCAACGTGCTGGCATGCGAATTGGGCATCGGGACGAACATGCTCCGTGCCGGCCGCCAGTTGGACGAGTGGGCGCCGGTGCGGATCGCGGTGGGACGGAAAGACCCTGGGAAACGGCATTTCGTATTGATGGCCGGTGCGGGATTCGATGCTCTGGTGGTTCACCGCGTGGACCCGTCGCTGAAACGCCGCTTCGGCAAGATGGCATATTGGGTGAGTGGATTTGGCCAGTTCGGCCAGCGGTTGGCGCAGTTGGAAGTGCACACCAACGGCCAGACGGTCCGGTGTAGCTTTGCCCTGGCCAGCAGGGTACGAAATTACGGAGGCGATCTGACGATTGCCCGCGGCGCTTCCCTGCTCCGCGACGAATTCGAACTCGTGTTGTTCGAAGGCGCGACGACGGTTCCGTATCTAAAATACTTTACCGGTGTGCTCACGGGCACATTGAAACACATACGCGGCGCAACAGTGGTGACGTCACGCGAGGTGGAGATCACTCCCGTAGCAGGGAGTCTTGTTCACCTTCAGATTGACGGCGAGATAGCCGGCGTAGCGCCAACGCTGCTGCGAATTGTACCGGATGCCTTGACCCTTCTGGTACCACATAGGTTCCGGTCGCGTGGATAACATAACGCACTCGCTGACGGGCTTGCTGCTGAGCCGGGCAGGCCTGAACCGGCTGCACAAGCAATCGGTCTGGATCATGTTCCTGTCGGCGAACATTCCGGATTGCGATGCTGTTTCGGCGTTCGGCGGGGCAACGAATTATTTCCACTATCACCGTTGGATCACTCACGCCTTCGCCATGGTGCCGGTGATGGCGGTGGTTCCGTTACTGCTGGTGCGGCTGGCTGTGGGCAAAGCGATCGATTGGAAACACGGATACCTGCTTTCACTCATCGGCGTGGCAAGTCATCTGACCCTCGACTCGACAAACGAGTATGGCGTGCGTTTTCTGCTTCCGTTTTCCAATGCGTGGATGGGCTTGAGTATCACCAGCGTGATCGACGTGTGGATTTGGGTAGCGCTTCTTCTTGGGGTGATCGCGCCGTGGTTATCGGGGCTGGTGAGTTCAGAGATCGGCGCGAAGCCGGGGCGTGGGCGCGGTGCGGCGATTTTCGCGCTGTCGCTGGTGCTGTTCTACGATGGCGGCCGGTTCTTTCTGCGCCAGCGGGCCATTGCCGTGCAGGAAACCCGCCTTTACGAAGACGAGACGCCGAGGCGTGTGACAGCCGTTCCGAACCGCGTGAATCCGCTGTCGTGGAAGGGTATCGTCGAGACCGACCGCGCGTTTTTCATCCAGCAGGTGAACCTGGCGTCAAGTTTCGACCCGACCGCAGCGCGTGTTTTCTATAAGCCTGACCAGGTGCCCGCGATGGATGTCGCGCGGAAGCAACCTGTGTTTGTGGACCTCCTGCGCTTCAGCTCGTTTGTGTTATGGCGCGTGTTGCCCGCGGACGAACCTCCTGGGGCATCGCAGGTGGAAGCGATGGATCTCCGATTCGCAAATCCGCCTCCTCCAAGTTTTTGCGCGCGGGCGATAGTCGATCCGAGTGGGCGCGTGGTTCGGGCCTGGTATCACTATTGAGGACTCGCTCCCGGCGGCTAAGTCCGCGAGTTTCTCTTTCGTTTGGGTGCCGCCGGAAGCGGCCTTTGCGCTTTGAGGAACTCGCGCAGAACGGATTCGCTCCCGGCGGCTAACTCCGCTGAGTTTCTCTTTCATTTGGTGCTGCAGGAAGCGGCCTTTGCGCTTTTGAGACATCCGGTTCTGATATGGCGTCGTAGAGTACATCAGAGGTCAACCATGTTGGTTTGGAGTCGGATGAAAGCACAGGCCGCCACCCAATGGGACAAGCTTGCGCTCGTTTGTGGAAATTCCAGCCTCAGTTACGCCCAATTCGCGGCCCAGGCAGAACACGTGGCTCACCAATGGCTACGGCAAGGTCTCAAGCCTGGCGACCGCATCGCACTGCATCTGAGGAACGGGATCGAACTCGCCACTGCCTACTACGCGTGCTTCGCGGCGGGTTTTGTGGCCGTGCCGGTGAACACCCGCCTGATCCCCGCGGAGATCGACTATGTTCTCGAGCACAGTGGAGCACGCGCCTACGTATCGCAGCCGGAGCTGTGTATTCCAGCGCGCGTTCCGTCTCTCGAATTCGGTTTTAATTACAAAGCAGTGGATGAGGCGCCCTGCCATCAACAAAGGCTGATGATCCGGCCTTGCTGCTGTATACGAGCGGCACCACCGCTAGTCCCAAAGGCGTCATCCACACGCAGCGCACGCTGGCAGGAAACGCATCCTACATGGAAGCGTGGGGGGTAACGGCAGAGGACCACACGTTGCTCTTCACGTCTATGGCGCACGCCTCCGGAGCCATCATGCTGCTCATGTCCTCGCTCTGGATTAGCGCCACGACAACAATCGTTCCCATCTTCGACGCAGCCGCTGTGCTCGATACGTGGGAACAGAGCGGAGCCACATTCTACATGGCCCTCCCAACGCTCGTGCGCGCGCTTCTCACCGAACAACACGCAAATCCCCGGTGTATTACGAGCGGCCGTCTGGCTATTTGCGGCGGCGACACCGTGCCTGTTCCGTTGCAACACGAGTATGCCGTTATGTTTGGGCACCCTCTCGTCGAAGGCTTCGGAATGACCGAGGGTTTACCGATGCTGGCCAACCGCCCGGAGACCAACCGTCCCGGCAGCATGGGCCGGCCGCTCGGCGACATCGAGCTACGCGTGGTCGAAGGCGAGATGTGGGTGCGCGGTTCCGGCATCGCCACCGGCTATTGGGGCGATTCGCCGTTCGAAGACAGCTGGCTTAAAACAGGCGATCTCGTCGAAATCGACGCCCACGGCTTCGTATGGTTCCACGGACGGAAGAAAGAAATCATCGTACGGGGAGGGTCGAACATCTCGCCGCAAGAGGTGGAAGAAACTCTCTATCAACATCCGGCGGTAGCGGAGGCCGGGGTAATCGGTGAGCCGGACGGCTACTGGGGTGAAGTCGTGCTGGCATATGTCGCTCTGAGCGAAGGCCATACGGTAACCGCGGAAGAACTGGTGGCCTTTGCGCGCCAACATCTCGCCGAATACAAATGCCCCCAGCGTGTACTGTTCCTTGCAGGGCTACCGAAAGGTCCTACCGGAAAAGTGCAGCGCCGTGCTCTGTTGGGAAGAGCGGGCCCGAAGTGTAGTAGCATGATTTCCGATTACTCGCTGGTGACCCCACTTCTGCACCAGCGCTCCCGTCAAGACTGCGACCGGCCCTTTGCGGGCTTACCCGGCGCATCGGACGCGATACTCTGCTTCATATACTGGATGGTTTCAACAGTGCTCTCACGTATTCCGAAGACTCCTGGAATCAACAGCCCGACATCACCGTTAGCGGCCGCCGGCTTTCCCGGTCTACATAGGGCCGCACTATCGACGCAGAACGCTCGAAATCTGGATTTTGATGTTGACGGTGATGCCATCCATGTTGCCATCCACCGACACAGGCTATCCAAGTTCCGAAATAAACTTTATTCGCGCGGTACAAGCCGGATCATACTGAGATTTGTGGTAAACGCACGGTCGTCCTCAGGAACTTCCCATGTTGGCGCTGCTTGAATTTCGATATTGTACTCGGAGGCATCCGGAAGGTCGGCCTCCACAATAAATAAACCGGTCCGGTCGATAGTCCAGTGAGCCATCGGCTTCCCATTCACAACAGCATCAATGGTTGCCCTGCCCGATTGCACAAGCCAATTTTCATGCGCATGGCCACGAATTCGCAGCCGCTGCGGACCGCGGTTGACGCGTTTCAAAACGACCGAAGCCCGAGGACCAATCCAGCGATATTTATTCCCGAAGACGCCTTCAAGCTCGTACCAGTCGCCAACCAACCGCGCGCAGTGTCCGGGAATACTGAAGTCAATTACATCGTCGCGATCACCTGGATACAGTTCCGTGCGCTCGGTGGACGCAAGCAGATTATACACATTCCCTTCATTCGGCGCAGTGTAGATGCAACGCGAGCATTTCAAAGTCTCCTGGGAATCGCGGAGCAGTGCCGCATGGCAATCGGGACATCGCAGAAATGCTTCGAAACGTTCCATCGGCGCAGCCTTGGACAACGGCGAGCCAGCTTTCTTGCAAACTGCCGCTAATGTGCCGCCCAACGCGCGCGCAGCTTTCCATTGCGACCCGAGTACTCGCTTGACAAGCCGCTCGCCCCACCCCCGTTCAGGGACAAACACCTCATACTCCTGCGCGGCGAAATGGCTGGTGATGAGCCCATGCCACTCCTTGAGACCCATCGTGTGGTTCTGCCGGATGCCAAAACTTTCTTCCTGGTGAGCCCCGATCACGTCGCGCACAAGATAACCCAGTAGTCCCCAGTCGAAAAGCTTTCGCTCCCACGGCCTCATATGCTCGTAATACGGCGCGCGATAGAGGCGCATGGAGAGCAGCCGCTTCAATGGTTCTTCAGCGAACAGAAAAACACCGCCAGGAGCAAGAACGCGCTTCACTTCCAGGAACACGCGCTCCATTTTCATGAACTGGCTGAGCATCTGGAACGCCATCACAAACTGCAAAGAGCCGTCGGCGAATGGCAGATTGGCTGCGTCTCCGGCCACACGTATCGGCGCGCGGGAAAGCCTCCATTGATCCTGCAAAAACTGTCCATGGCGCAGCGCGTCGGCGGAAATATCCAAGGCGAAACCATCGGCGCCGAACTCATTGGCAAGAAGATAGCTGGTGTGTCCGGCGTTCGCGCCAATCTCGAGGAACGGTGACAATGAGCCGATGAAACCGAGATGCTTGCGGATCACACCACTCCGGCGAAAGTTCTCTTCGGCATAAACGGCAAGGGCGCGCTCAGGCTGGCCGAGCGAGGCGAAATTGTGGAACTCCACTTGGGCCCGCTTGACGGAAAATGCTTGCGCTTGCGAGTCCATCACCGCTGGCGGCCCACCCATTTTCCCGCACGCATCGTCTTAACTACCTTGTGATTCTCATCAAGAAGTACGAGGTCGGCCGGTCCTCCTACAGTAAGTTTTCCGCCGGGGTCCGGCGCGGCGACGATCTGGCCGAGGCCGCTGGTCTTAGTCGAGTCCGCCGGAATTGGCACGGTTTGTTGCGGGCCGATGGCGGTAATCACACCATCCTTTATGATGACCACGGCGTGTTCGATCGGAGGATCGGTCAAGCGCGCGCCCACGATCACTTGAAACGGGCGATCGGCCGAACTGCACGACGCAAAAAGGCACAAGAGGGCCAGAGTTGAAAGAGATTTCAGAATCACCGTGTACTTTGAGTCTATCAAGCAGCCCGCCACTTACGTTTCAAGTTGGGCCTCGATAGAATGAAGAAGCGGGCGCGTAGCTCAGTTGGATAGAGCACCGGCCTTCTAAGCCGGTGGTCGCTGGTTCGAGTCCAGCCGCGCCTACCATCGATCCATGTTCCTCTCACTCATTCCGATCGCGATGTTGTTCGCGGCCTCCGCGGACCGCACAGTTGACTTCGATCGCGACGTTCGGCCTATCTTTCAGGCTCGCTGCTATGGATGTCACGGGCCACAGCTTCAGACTAGGGGATTCCGGCTGGACGACGGCGCCGCAGCGATGGCGGGAGGGAATTCCGGGCCTGCGATCGTTTCCGGCCACGCCGACAAGAGTAAGTTAATCCTGCGGGTATCGGGCGCTCCGGGTATAGGCACCATGCCGCCGATGGGGAAGCGTCTCACCGCGGAAGAGGTGGCAACACTTCGTGCCTGGATCGATCAGGGCGCCAAGTGGCCACAAACGGAGGAGACTACCACAGCGAAACCACGAAGTACTCATTGGGCCTTTCAACCAGTGTCGAAACCAGCGCTACCAGACGTGAAGAATCGCGCATGGATCCGCAATCCGATCGACAATTTCATCCTGGCGCGCCTGGAAAAACAGAAGATCGCAACATCCCCGGAAGCTGACAAACGAACACTGCTGCGCCGGGTCAGCCTCGATCTTACAGGCCTGCCGCCGACTCCAGAAGAGACCTCCGCGTTCGTCAACGATCCACGCGCTGATGCCTACGAACGCCAGGTCGACCGCCTTCTAGCATCGCCGCACTTTGGGGAAAAATGGGCGCGCCACTGGCTTGATCAGGCCCGCTACGCCGACAGCGACGGATACGAGAAAGATTGGTTCCGTCCATGGGCTTGGCGATGGCGTCAGTGGGTGATCGATGCCATTAATCACGACATGCCATTCGACGAATTCACCATCGAGCAAATCGCCGGCGATCTTCTCCCTGACGCGACGGTTGAACAGAAAGTGGCTACAGGCTTCCATCGAAATACGCTCACCAATCGAGAAGGCGGAGTGGATGACGCGCAGTTCAAGTTTGAAGACACACTCGATCGCGCGAATACGGTGGGTACAGTGTGGCTCGGGCTCTCGGTCGGTTGCGCGCAATGCCACAACCACAAATACGACCCGATTCCACAGAAGGATACCTATCAGCTTTTCGCTTTTTTCGACAATGTGGAAGAAGTGAACATCGACGCGCCGCTGCCCGGTGAAACAGGCGCATGGATGCGAACCCGCGCTGAGTACGAGGCGAAACGACAGGCATTGCTCGAAGAGTACAACGTTCCGGAGTTGCAGGCCGCGTGGGAAAAAGATCTGCTTTTCACCATTGCCAATCCAGGGAAACGAACGGACTGGGATCTCGCCTGGGACTGCGTGCTCAAACTGACAGAGGGCGGGGATGGCGGCAAGATCGTCCAGACCCCACCGGAAAAACGCACCCAGCGCGACCAAGATATTCTCACTGATCATTTTGTCCGCAACTACCACTTCGCGGTGGGACAAAAGAAATACAACGAGCTGAAATTTAAAGAACTCGATCAGAAACTGACGGCGTTGAAGGAACAGTATCCGCAACTCAGCCAGGCGATGGTGATTGAAGAAAGTCCGAAGCCGCACCCGACATTTCTGCGAGTCCGCGGCGACTACAAGACGCCTGGAATCGAAGTGCATCCAGACACGCTATCCGTGCTCCCGCCGCTTGGAGTACAAGGAAGAGCGGCCAACAGACTCGATCTGGCGCGGTGGCTCGTCAGGCGTGACAATCCGCTCACCAGCCGCGTGACGGTCAACCGATTGTGGCAGGAGATCTTCGGTCAAGGGATTGCAAAAAGTTCAGACGACTTCGGGACCCGCGGTGAAAAGCCAAGCCACCCGGAGCTACTCGATTGGCTGGCCAGCGAATTTATGGATCGCGGCTGGAGCCGAAAAGAAATGATACGGCTCATGGTGACGTCGGCCACTTACCGGCAATCTTCGGATGCCCGCCCCGAATTGAAGGACATCGATCCAGATAACCGTCTGCTGGCTCGCCAATCGCGCCTCCGCTTACCCGCGGAATTGATTCGCGATTCGGCGCTCGAAGCGAGCGGTCTGCTCGATCCTGAAATCGGAGGCAAAAGCGTGCGCCCTCCGCAGCCGGCTGGCGTTCTCGAACTCGGCTACGCGGGTCGAAGCGGGGCGCGTTGGGTGGAAAGCGCCGGACCGGAGAGATATCGCCGGGGACTCTATGTGGAATATTTGCGCACGACGCCGTATCCACAACTGGCTAATTTCGACGCGCCAAAAGCCAGCATGACTACTTGCACACGAGAGCGATCGAACAGTCCGCTACAGGCGCTGAATCTGCTAAACGATCCGGTGTTTCTAGAGGCAGCTCAGGCGCTGGCCGTGCAGACTGTATCGGAACCGGGCGATTTTGGATCGCGGCTCCAGCGCGCCTATGAACGAGTAGTAGCGCGCGATCCCGACGCGAAAGAGAAAGCGAAGCTCGAAGCTTATTACACGAAGCAGCAGCGACTGCTCGCGGACGATTTAACGGCACAACAGAAACTCGCTCCCTACGAACCACCCGGCGCGACCCGGCTCGAAACCGCTGCCTGGACAGGCGTCGCCAGTGTGCTTTTAAATCTCGATGAGTTCATTACACGTGAGTAACCCGGAGAACATTTTATGAGAGATCTGTTCGCCACCCATTCCCGCCGCAGTTTTCTACGCGACTGCGCCGCGGGTATCGGTACTTTGGCGCTGGCGGATATTCTGCAGGCAGAAGGGCGAACCGCCGCTGACGATCCGCTTGCGCCGAAGAAGCCACACTTTCCTCCCAAGGCCAAAAACGTCATCTTCCTTTTTCAGGAAGGCGCGCCGAGCCAGATGGACCTGTTCGATCCGAAGCCGGCGCTGAAGAAGTGGAACGGACACCCGCTGCCGCCGTCGATGACGAAGGACCTGAAGCTGGCATTCATCAAGCCGACTGCCGCGGTTCTGGCCAGTCCGCGTGAGTTCAAACCGTATGGCCAATGCGGAATGGAACTCTCCGATGTCATTCCCTTCACGGCCGAATGCGCTGATGACCTCTGCCTGATCCGCTCCATGTACAGCGAGGCATTCAACCATCATCCCGGCCAGCTTTACCTGTTCACAGGCCATATGATCGGCGGACGTCCTTCGATGGGCGCGTGGGTGACGTACGGTTTGGGCAGCGAATCGCGGAATCTACCGGCGTTTGTTGCGATGCAGTCGGGATCGGGTACAAGCGCGGGTTCGGATAACTGGTCCAATGGCTTTCTTCCCTCGATTTACGACGGAACGGTACTCCGAAGTTCCGGCGATCCCATTTTGTATTTGTCGAATCCGGACGGTATCACGAACGAATCGCAGCGAGCTCGCCTCGATGTTCTGCGCGAACTGAATCAGACCCGGTTAGAAAAGACCGGCGACCAGGAAATCGCGTCGCGAATGCACGCGTACGAACTGGCTTATCGCATGCAAACGGCCGGACCCGAGTTGGCGGACCTTTCCAAGGAAACGCCGGCAACGCTCGACATGTACGGCATCAAGGATGCGAAGACGAAGTCATACGGAACAAATCTGCTGCTGGCCAGGCGTCTGGTCGAGCGCGGAGTACGCTTCGTGCTGGTGATGCAATCGGGTTGGGACCATCACTCAGAAATCAACAAAGGACTGCCGAAGTTGTGCGGGCAGACCGACAAGCCGACAGCGGCGCTGTTGAAGGATTTGAAACAACGCGGATTACTGGATGAGACGTTAGTAGTCTGGGGCGGAGAGATCGGCCGCACGCCGATGTCGGAAATGCGCCGTCCGGAGGAAGCGGACAACGCAGGCCGGGACCATCACCCGAACGGCTTCAGTCTGTGGATGGCTGGCGGAGGGGTGAAAGGAGGCCAGGTCATCGGCAAGACAGACGAACTCGGGTTGACCATCACGGAAGATAAAGTGGAACTGCACGATTTGCAAGCGACGATCTTGCATCTGCTCGGGCTCGACCACACACGGCTGACCTACCGGCATCTGGGACGCGATTTTCGATTGACCGACGTCGGCGGGCAGGTCATTCCGCGAATAATGGCGTAGACTCGATAACCTCACCGCCGCGGATAACTCAGTAGAGTAAGAGTAGCGGAGCTATCATCGACATGATGGTGCGAGTGTACATGACCGAGGACGAGGTGGCGCGCGACCTTCACGCCGTATTGACTAAAGTCCGACAGGGTGCAGAGGTCGTGGTCGAGCAGAACCACCAAGCGGTTGCTGTCATCCGGAAGCTCGCGGTTGCACAGCGACTCTGGACGAAGGCTTCATGAATGATGTCGAGGAAGGAATCGCCAGCCGCAGCGAGCCATGGAATCCGCCAGCTTGGGAGTAATTCTTGACTCCAGCGTTGTTATCGAAGCCGAACGCCAGCAGCTCAACGCTGCACAGTTTCTTAGACAGATCATTTAGAAGCTCGGTGAGACGGAAGTTGGTCTCTGTTCGATAACCGTCGCCGAATTACGTAACTGAGGTCCGGTGGGGGAAGAAATGATCAATCCTGACGAACTAGCGATTTGCAAACGGCGCGGCCACGCGGGCAGCGTTCACGAGGGTTGGACGCAGTGTAAATGGTGCGGGACATGGTTGCGCGAAGTACGCACCGTGGAGGAACGCGCCGACGATCCGCCAGTGGACGAGTTGGACGTTCGCGTCAAACTCCAGCTCAACCTTGACCGGCTTAAGTCACACTGACCAGTACCGAAAGCTGCCGTACCGGTCTACCCAATCACGGATAGCAAGGTCGAACTCCGATGTAAACGCCCAAAACGGAGCCTGGGTTGCGGACTCGCACCGGCATTTACTTGGGAATACTGAAGGGCCGCTACCGGCCCTTTGCGCTAGCCGGCAGGATTGGCGCTGAGTCCTCGGCCGTTGGCGTGAGCATCCCTTTCGATGACCTTTTGATTGGAGCGTGTGCCTTGGAAGAGGGTACGGCATAGCAACCCGAAACCTCCGTCATTTCAAGAAAATCCAAGGACTGAACCTAATCTCGCTGTAAGTGGCCCATATGTTATCCTGAGACTTCAACCATACAAGGAGATCTGTGTTTTATGGCAAAATCTTGTGAAGTGTGTGGGCGGGGGCCGCAGTTCGGCAACCGGATCAGCCACGCACACAATGTCACTAAGCGGCGTTGGAACATAAACTTGAAGGAAGTCCACGCGCTGATCAACGGCGCCGGCCGTCGAATTCGTGTTTGCACGTCCTGCATCAAAAGCGGCAAAGTTCTAAAAGTCGCCTAACTTGCTTCCCAGGAGAGAAACCAAACTTAATGCGTCTTGTCACGTTTAGCCGCGGCATTGGTGCGCCCGAGCCGGGAGTTATAGAGGATCAGAAAGTGGTGGGGCTTGGATCGCTCGGCTATCCCAGCATGCTCACCATCATCGAGAATTGGGACACGGCGCGCGAAAAGATTCAAGGCGCAGCGAAGAGCGCGGCCGGTCTCGAGATCAGTTCGGTGAAGCTTCTAGCACCCATTCCGAAGCCCAACAAGCTGATCTGCATCGGCTTAAACTATCGCGATCACGCAGAGGAATCGGGAATGAAAATCCCCGAGGTTCCGACGGTGTTCAATAAGTTTGCGACCTCGGTGATTGGCCCTGGCGACAATATCGTTCTTCCGAAGAACTCCACAAAGCCCGATTACGAAGCCGAGATGGCATTCATCATCGGCAAGGGCGGCCGCTATATCCTGGCCGACAAATGGAAAGAGCACGTCTTTGGCTATACGATTGTCAACGATGTGAGCGCCCGCGATTTTCAACTCGAGGGCACCTCCCAATGGCTCATCGGCAAGACTTTCGACACCTTCGCACCGATGGGGCCCGCTATTGTGACCGCCGATGAGGTGGCCGATCCGCACGATCTCGACGTGAAGATGACCATAGGCGGCCAAGTCCTGCAGAACTCGAATACGAAGCACTTGATCTTCAACATCCCCGCCCTCATCTCCTATCTCTCTAGTGTGTTTACGCTGGAACCCGGAGACATTATTTCTAGCGGCACACCAGCGGGCGTTGGACTCGGCTGGAAACCACCGCGATGGCTGAAGCCCGGCGACGAATGCGTCGTCACGGTCTCGGGCGTCGGCGAATTACGTAATCCCTGCGTCGCTGAAACATAACCCGATGCGGATCGCCTGCCTCGCCTTATTCGCCTCGAGCGTTTTGGCGGCAGACTTCCCTGCTCCCGTCGAAAGCGACTTCGTCATTCCCAACTTCCGCTTTCAGAGCGGAGAATTGCTCGCGCAATTGCGCATTCACTATGTCACGATCGGGTCGCCCGCGAATCCGGCGGTGCTTGTGCTCCATGGCACGGGCGGTTCCGCGCAGCAGTTCTTGAGCGGAAAGTACGGTCCCAACTTCTCCGGTGCGTTATTCGGCAAAGGCCAGCCGCTCGATGCAACCCGCTACTTCATCGTCATCGCGGATGGAATCGGCCACGGGAAATCGAGCAAACCCAGTGACGGGTTGCACGCCAGGTTTCCACATTACCGGTACAACGACATGGTGACGGCGCAACACCTGCTGATGACCGAACATTTAAAGATCCAACATGCGCGGCTCGTGATGGGCACGTCGATGGGCGGCATGCAAACCTGGATGTGGGGCGAGATGTATCCGGATTACATGGATGCACTGATGCCGCTGGCGAGTGCGCCGGTACAGATCGCCGGATTTAACCGGATGCGCCGCAAAATGATGATCGATGCCATTCGAACCGACCCGGAATGGAAGGAGGGCGAATACAGCAGGCAACCGCGCGGGCTAACATTCGCGGCCTATCTGCTGCTGACCATGGGCGCCGCCCCGCTCTACTTGCAGTCGCAGGCTCCCACGCGGGCCGCTGCCGACGCGCTGCTGGCGAAGGAACTTGACGAGCGATTGCCGAAGATGGATGCGAACGACCTGCTTTATACGGTGGAGGCTTCCGAGGACTACGACCCCTCTGCGGCGCTAGAATCCATCAAGGCGTCGCTCCTGGCGGTGAATTCCGCCGATGATCAAATCAATCCGCCTGAGCCGAGAATTCTTGAGCGTGAAATCAAGCGAGTTAAGCAGGGCCGGTTCGTCCTGTTGCCGGTTTCCGCCGAGACGCGCGGACACAGCACGCATACGTTGGCAGGTCTGTGGCAGCAGTATCTGATGGAGTTGCTGTCCACAACCAGCCGGTGAGTATACTGAGGTCGGATGTCGTTCTCTGGAAGATCGGTGCTTGCGCTCGAAAGCCGGCGATCTGCTGAGACGGCGGAGTTGATCCGCAAACAGCAGGGCGATCCGTTCGTCGCTCCCTCGATGCGAGAGGTCCCTCTCGAGCAGAACGACGAGGCGTTCCAGTTCGCCGAACGGCTCTTCGTTGGCGGCTTCGACATGGTGATTTTTCTCACCGGCGTGGGTACTCGATTCCTCAACAAAGTGATCGAGACTCGCTATCCGCACGGGCGCTTCGCCGAAGCTTTGCGCAGGATCACCACGGTGGCGCGCGGGCCGAAACCGTCCGCCGCTCTGCGTGAAATGGAAGTGCCCGTTACCGTGCAGGTCCCCGAGCCGAACACATGGCGGGAGATCTTAATTGCGACTGAGGGCAGACCGGAACACCATATCGCGATTCAGGAATTCGGCAAACCGAGTCCGGAGTTAGCGGATGGATTGCAGGCGCGGGGAGCCCAGGTGACTGCGGTCCAGGTGTATCAGTGGGACCTTCCAGAAGACTTGGGGCCGCTGCGGGAGGCGGCGCGGCGGCTGGCGGCTGGAACCGTCGATGTATCGCTTTTCACTTCTTCGGTACAGTTGACGCACCTGTTTCGGATTGCGTCGGAGTTGGGTATCGAAGAGGATGTCCGGAGAGGTTTGCGCCGGAGTGTTGTCGCGTCCATCGGTCCAACGACGAGTGGGGCTTTGGCCGAGATTGGCGTACCTGTCGACATGGAACCGAGCCATCCAAAGCTCGGCCTTCTAGTGAAGGAAGCAGCGGATCGTTGCGATGATTTGATTGCAGCGAAGAGAACGCAGTGAGCGGCAAGAAGAGCTGGAAAGTAATGGTGGGCGAGTATACCGCCCTGGCTTTTCTGCTGCCTTCGGCAACTATTGTCGGGTACATCATCGGCTATTTGCTGGACAAGCTATTTCATACCCATTTCCTTTACATTGTGTTCCTGATTATCGGCATCGCCGCCGGCTTCCGCGACTTGATCCGTAAGGTCACAAAGGACGAATGATCTCCGCAGAGGATGCGCCGCGACGGATTTATCGGATCATGATCGCGTTGAGTCTCACCGGAGCGATTGCCATGTTTCTGGCTCGCGGCTGGCGCTCGGGATTGGGATTTGTGGTAGGTGCGGCGATCTCATTCCTGAATTTCCGCGCCTTTGAAATGATTGTCGCGATGACCGGTGTGGTGAAGGACGAAAGCAAGCCTCCGGCGCGCGTCGGACCGGTGTTTCTAGGCCTGCGTTATCTGTTTTTTGCAGGGGCCGCGTATGTTATCATTAGGGTTCTCGATGCTAACATGCTCGCTGCGCTTCTGGGTCTTTTTGTGTGCGCAGCCGGCGTTCTCATCGAATTCCTTTACGAATTATGCATCATGAACTCTGGTTCACCCGATTCTTGAATGACTACTTGGCGGCCCCGGCCAACGCGATCCTCGGGATAGTTGGCTGGCAAGCAACCAATCCGCAGCGCCCGTGGGCAAATTACATTTCCATGGAAATCCTGGCCGCACTGATTCTGGTAGTCGTGTTCGCCATGTTGCGCAGCAGCTTGTCGATGGATAAACCGGGCAAGCTGCAGCACATGATGGAAGCGATTTGGGAGTTTCTGAACGGCGAAGCACACCAGATGGTAGGCCATGGATATGGCAAATATGTCGGCCTCTTCACGACACTTTTCATTTTCGTTCTGGTCGGAAATCTGATGGGCGCGATTCCGACGCTGGAATCGCCGACCATGTATCCCGCGGTGACGCTGGGATGTGCGTTGATCGCGTTTTTCTACTACAACATTGTGGGCATCAGCGCAGTCGGCATCGGCAAATACCTGGCTCATTTTGCCGGTCCAAATCTGTTCATGGCACCGCTGATGATCCCGATTGAAATCGTCAGCCACCTGGCACGGCCGCTGTCACTCACAATTCGTCTTTATGCCAACATGCTGGCAGGCGAACAGGTGACGCTGGTGTTTCTCGGACTGACCTATCTAGTAGTCCCGGCCATGTTCATGGGGCTGCACGTGTTCGTAGGTTTTCTACAGGCTTACGTGTTCGCGGCGCTGACAATGATTTACGTAGGCGGCGCGGTTGCGCACGAAGAAGAGCATTAATCGTAACGGCATTATCCGCTTTACAGTGTGAGGCCCCGGCGTCCCAACGCACGAAGGCAACCACCTCCTGGAGCGAATTTAATAAGAAGGAGAAATGAATGACTTCAAAGACTGTTTTGATGCTGCTGGCCTTGATGCTGGTGGCGATGCCGATGTTCGCGGCTGATAGCACCAGCGGCGCAATGGTGATCCCTGGAAGCCTTTCCATGGCGATTGCCAGCGGTCTCTGCGGCTTGGCGCAAGGTAAGGCCGTTGCCTCGTCGGCCGAAGCGATCGCGCGGAATCCGGGCGCAGCCAGTATTATCCGCGGAACGCTGTTGCTCGGCCTGGTGCTGATCGAATCGTTGGCGCTTTACACACTTGTTATCATCTTCACCAAAGGCTAAAATCCTTGGCCGCTGATGAACGCAGATAAACGCAAATAAGCATTTTGTTTTCCATTTGCGTTCATTCGCGTTCATCCGCGGCCAAATGCTTTTTCAATGAAGCTTCACGGCATTTTCCCTCCCATCACTACCGCGTTTAATCACGACGGCGATCTCTATAAAGCCAAGGTCTTCCACAATGTCGGCAAGTGGAACATGACTTCTCTGGCCGGGTATGTCGTATGCGGGTCCACCGGTGAAAGCGTCATGCTCACTCCGGAAGAGAAAACCCAGATGTGGGAATGGGTGGCCGAAGCAGCGGCTCCTGAAAAACTGTTGATCGCGGGAACAGGCGTAGAGAGCGTCCGGGAGACGGTGGATCTGACGAACCGCGCGGCCGGGATCGGCTACAAGGCCGCGATGGTGCGCACTCCGCACTACTACAAGAATCTTGTCAACCGGAACGAGGCGCAGATTCTGTATTTCCGCAGCGTGGCCGACCGTTCGAAGATTCCGATCATGATCTACAACTGGCCGCAGGCCACCGGCGTGGACATCACACCGGACGCGGTCGTGGAACTGTCACAGCACCCGAATATCATTGCGGTCAAAGAGAGCTCTGGGAACCTCGAGAAGGTCATGCAGATGATTCGCGAGGTGAAGGCTGGTTTCCAGGTGCTCGTTGGGTCGGCGCCGACGCTCTACCCGTCGCTACAGGCGGGCGCGGTGGGCGCAGTGCTCGCATTTGGAAATGCTGCGCCTTACGCGCTGATCACAATCTGGGAAGCGCATCGAACGCGCGAAGCGGAAGCGGCGCGCGACTGGCAGAGTCGAATCTCAAAGGCGGCGCAACTGGTGACCACGAAATATGGAGTTCCTGGGCTCAAGTACGCGATGGATCTCAACGGCTTTTATGGGGGCCCGCCCCGGTTGCCGCTCATCCCGATTCCACCGCAGGCGCAACGCGAAATCGAGGAAGCATTCCGAGAAATCAGAGGGTAAGCCGGCAGAGCGCCGGCGCGATGTCCTGCAAGCGAAGTATTTGGTCCACGGCGCCCAACCGCACTGCCTCTCGCGGCATTCCGTAGACCACGCAAGTCGATTCATTTTGCGCGATCGTCCTCGCTCCGGCCTGCTTCATTTTCAGCATGCCCTGCGCACCATCGGATCCCATTCCAGTAAGCAGTACACCGATAGCGTCCTTTCCCGCGCCGGCGGCGACCGACTGGAAGAGTACGTCCACAGCGGGACGCTGATAACAAATGCGCGGACCGGTCTTAATGCTGACCCGCCTCGGCTCTGAGCCGTTCTGAAGCATCATGTGAAAATCGCCCGGCGCGATCAGCGCCTGTCCGGACGACACTTCGTCGCCATCTACCGCCTCCTTGACGCGAATCGCACAGAGGCGATCGAGACGTTCGGCGAAGGCTCGCGAAAAACCCTGAGGAATGTGCTGGACAACCAGAATTGGCGGCGAATTCGCAGGCATTTCCTGCAGGATTTCGCGGACCGCCTCCGTGCCTCCGGTCGAGGCCCCGATAACGATCATGCCGCGATGATTTAACTTTGTCAGCGATTGGACCGGCGGCGGCAAGTCTTTCGGCGGCGGTTCGGTTGCTTTGACCTTCGCCACCGCGGCTGCTCTGACCTTGTTCGCCAGCACCAGGCGAAGCTCCCCGACCGAATAAGCCGATCCCGGTTTGGCGAGAACTTCCACCGCCCCACATTCCATCGCTTCCAATACAACCGCACACGAGGACTGCGCCAGCGAGCTGATCATGACAGTGGGCGTTGGACGATACTGCATCAGCTTTTTCAGAAAACTCAAGCCGTCCATCCGCGGCATCTCGATATCGAGAGTGATGACGTCCGGGCTGAGCGCGAGTATTTTGTCGCGGGCGACGTAGGGATCGGGAGCGGTGCCTACAACCTCGATGTCATCTTCCGCCGACAACGCTTCGGAGAGGATTTTCCGCACGATAGCGGAATCGTCGACGATCAGAACTCGGATTTTTCGTTGCATGAAAGCATCTCTTTGCCCGCTCCAGTTCCTTCACGCACCCAAACCCTGCCCGTGTCAACTTCCATTCGAACCGATCTCGAAACCGATCCGCCTGTCTCTTCTCCTTGAATCAGGACCCCGGCTTTCGAAAGAATCCGGCGCGCAGCGAGACAGTTGCGCTGGCCGATCTGAAATACGCCGTTGTCATCGATCACCTGCGCGCCGCCGATTAGATGAACTACCAGCCTCCGCTTGTCGGCACCCGCTTGACGGGCGCGGTGAAGCAGCAGCGGAATCGCGGTGTCCGCGCAGAGGAATGGATTCTTCTCACCGCGTCCGGATTCGAACGTGGCGTCGGGAAGCAAATAATGTACGAGCCCCGCCACGCGCATGAGCGGATCGTAGATCGTAATCGCGATGCAAGAACCGAGCGCATAGGTGATTAACGTCTCGCTCGGATTGCTCGTCACCGCGCAGTCCGCGATGCCGACCACCAGGACGCCGGTCATTTGGGCCCCAAAAAAGATCTGCGATACACGGCGGGGCCAACGTATTCCAAGCCGTGCGCGATGTTCAACAGGCTCTCCGCGTGCCCGACGAACAGGTACCCGCCTGGTTCGAGCCGTTCGACCAGGCGCAGGACAAGTTCTTCCCGCGTGTGGTGGTCGAAGTAGATCATCACATTGCGGCAGAAAATGATAGGAAATCGGCCGATCGTGGCGAATGGCTCCATCAGATTCAATCTCCTGAACGTCACCTGTCTGGCTACATCGGCTCTCACGCGATAGGCGGACTGGCCCTCTTCTTTCTCCAGGAATCGGCGCAACCACCCATTGGGCAAACCTGTGAGACGGCCTGTGGGGTACACGGCGCGGCGGGCGGCCGCGAGGACGCGGGTAGAGATGTCCGTGGCCAGAATACTGATTTTGGGCGCGGGCCTGTCTGCGAGAGAGTGGAGAAGCGTGAATAATATAGAATATGGTTCTTCGCCGCTGGAACTCGCCGCCGACCAGATGGAGAGTTGCGGGCGATCCAGATATCGAGGGAGCACTACTCGCATCAGATACTGGAAATGCTGCCGCTCCCGCATGAAGCCGGTGTGGTTCGTTGTTAGCGCGTCAATCAGCGCAATGAGCGGTTCGCCGCTCAAGTCGGAACTGACGTGGCGGAAGTATTCGGCGAACGACCGGAATCCTCCGGCGCGAATCTGTTTGGAGAGACGGGCGGCAACCAGCGTTTCTTTTCCTGCCTGAAGATTGAGTCCGAATCCGCGCCGGACAAGTTCGCGAACCTGCGTGAATTCTCCAGGCGTGAGCCGGATTTCGGCAGCTGCTGACCAGTCCTGTTTCACGGGAGCCAAAATCACGCGGCGAACACTCCCTTCACATCCACAATCAGGCCGACGCGGCCGTCGCCGAGAATCGCGGCTCCGGCGATACCTGAAATGTTCCGGAAACGGTCTCCCAGGCTCTTGATCACAACCTCCTGCTTCCCGAGAAGCTCGTCGACCATCAGGCAAAACGGCCGGCCATTCGCTTCCGTCACTACCAGTACAGATTCTTCGGGTTTCACCGAGCGAGGTTTAATGCCGAAGCGCTCGTGCAACCGTACGAGAGGCAGAATGTTGTCCCGGATCATCACAACTTCGGCACGTCCTTCGACAGTGGAAACCATACCTTCGACGGGCCGCATCATCTCCTTTATCGCGAAGATGGGAATGACATAGCGCTCGGAACCGATGCCAACCACCAGACCGTCGATAATCGCCATGGTCAGCGGCAGTTTCAGCGAGAACGTCGCCCCCTGGCCCAGCGTCGATTGAATCTCCACGTTCCCTCGAAGCTTCTGCAGATGCTTGTTGACCACATCCATCCCGACGCCCCGGCCCGACACGTCGCTCACTTGTTCGGCGGTGGAAAAACCCGGCCGGAAGATCAGTTGGAAACACTCGGAATCGGTGAGATTCGCCGTTGGCACTATCAGGCCATTCGCGACCGCTTTGTTGAAAATCTTTGTTCGATTCAGTCCGCGTCCGTCATCGGAGACCTCGATCAGGATCTGCCCTGCGGCGTGACATGCACGTAGCTCAATCCTGCCCACCGGGTTCTTACCGGCCGCTACGCGTTCCGCAGGGGTCTCCAGACCATGATCGACGGAATTGCGAATCATGTGCATCAGCGGATCGGCAAGTTCTTCGACGATATTGCGATCTAGTTCGACTTCCTCGCCAAAGGGGTAGAATTCCGCGTTCTTGCCGATCTTGCGCGTGAGGTCACGCACCAAGCGAGCCATTTTCTGGAAGAGCGGACCGATGGGAACCATACGCATCGACATCACCGTGCGCTGAATCTCAGCGGTGACACTGGACATTTGTGCGAGTTTACGGGTGAGCTGCTGACTCTGTGTGCGGACCATGACCCGATCGTGCCGCACCACCGATTGGGCGATCACCATCTCGCCGATCATGTCAACAAGGTAGTCGAGTTTTGCGGTATCTATCTTGACGGATTTGCCTTGCCCTTGCTTCGCTGTAGAAACAACGTGCTCCACTTCAGCCGCCGGAGGGGGTTGGGCGGAAATCACGAGTTCGGCTTGATGTTCTGCCGCGTGTTTTGCTCCGGGTTCTGTTCCAGGTGACAACAGATGCTGGATTCGAGATACGAGACTGGCATTGTCAAGCAAGGCGGCCGGCGGAACACCGAGTGGATCAGATTCCAGTTGAACGATCCACCGCTGAAGATAGTCGACACTGGCCAGCACAACGTCAATCACAGCGGGCGTGATCGACAGGCGTAACTCCCGGGCTTCACCGAGCACTGTCTCCACTTCGTGTGCGACGGCTCCGACGGCGTGGAGTTCGAGGAAACCAGCCAATCCCTTGATTGAGTGGAAACTCCGAAACACGGAATGGACCGCTTCCACGTCGTGCTCATCCTTGTCGATCGTTAGAAGAAGCCCCTCGATGGCAGCCAGGTGCTCCTTCGCCTCGAGCACGAAATCCGAGATCAGTTCGCGGTCTTGCGCAATGGAGCCGGAAGCGCTTGAGGGGGCCGCAACAGACGCGGGGACTGCCGCCAACGCCTGCTGCAACTTCAAAAGCTCGATGGAAATAAGACTTCCATATTCGCCTTCGGGCGCGGTCGCCGCCACACCGCCAATTCGCTCAGAAGCTTCACGGGCGAGCTTTGCGAGGCCGGAAAGTCCGCCGCCTTCTGCCTGTTCGGAGAACTTCATGAGTTCCGCGGACCAACGTCCGGCGCAGCCTTCGCCCGCTGGATCGGCCAGCATCGTCTCCATGGCAATCGATTCGAGGCGCTGCTCTAACGAACTCATTACTAAGCTGGTGTTCAACATACTTAGATGGTGATTTCCTGTTCTTCCAGCAAAGTTTTGATCGTTTTCAATTCACTGGCATCCAGTACGCGATTGATGTCCAACAGAATCTTGACTGTTCCCTTCACCTTAGCCATACCCAGCAGGTAAGGAACGGAGATGTCGCGGCCAAAATCCGGCGTATCTTGAATGTCGGCCTGCTGAAGATTCACAACTTCAGAGACCTCATCCACGATCACACCGACCTGGACCGCGTCGTTGTCCAGTTGTACGACCACGATGGAAGTCCGTGGCGTGTGCTGCGTCTCCGGAAGACCGAACTTGATGCGGAGATCGGTAACAGGAATGACTCTGCCGCGCAGATTGATGACGCCTTTCACATCGGCAGGCGTTTGAGGCACTGCGGTTATAGGCTGAAGCGCCATGATCTCACGAACATGAAGGACGCCAATTCCGTATTCCTCCCGGGCAAGTTGAAACGTCAGATACTTTCCGGCGCGGTTCTTGATCCGCGTTTCGGAAGATTCCAGCACGCTGCTCCCGTTCGATTGCATATCTATGCTTCTCCTTTAGTGCATTAACAGGCTCTGAACATTGAAGCTCGGGCGAAGCCGGACGTTATCACGGTTAAGCGCCAAGCAAACATGGATCTCCATCCGTTCGCCGTTCATATGGAACAGAACTTTCGTTCCCTCCTGGGTACCAAGAGTTCGCGAGGTGAAATTGCGCCCATAGATAACGGTAGGAATTGTGAGGCCCATGGGACCCAACGATTCTTCCAGTGTCGTTTTCACGTTCCCGATGATCATATTGGTGAGTTCGCCCATTGCGTCCAACACATCGTCATCCACCGAGCGGTAGTCAGATGTCAAGAATCTAGAAGAGAGGTGGCATGCTAAGGCTCCGCTTACCGAAACGCTTCCGGTGCCCACCCATCGGCCAGCCAGCCCGATAAAAGCAAGAACTCCGTCTCCGGCGGCCGCCGGACTCTTTGTAACAAAAGCTTCTCCCTGTTCCAGTTCGATACCAAGCATCGTTGAAAACACTTCCGCCGTCGATTCCCGGACGGTCTTAGTCAAAAGATCATGATCGATGGACATTAAGCTTCCCCAGGCGCGGGTTAGAACAGACCCGCCAACTTCTCTTTGATCTGTTCGGCCGTGAACGGCTTCCGAACGTACCCGGAGGCGCCCAATTGCACTGCTTCCATAACTTTGTCCTGACTGCCTTCAGTGGTGATCATCAGGATAGGCACCGACTTCCACTCCGGTATCGCGCGCACCTTCGTCAGAAACTGAAGCCCATCCATATTGGGCATGTTGATATCGGACAGAATGAGTCCCACCGGATTCGCTTTCAGTGTGGCGAGCGCTTCGACGCCATCCGCCGCTTCGAAAACCGCACCAATCGGCACATCCGCCTGGCGCAGTACCCGCTGTAAGATCTTTCGAATAGCCGCTGAATCGTCCACGATCAATACATCCACGCTTCCTGACCCCCTTCCCGCTACCAACTTCATATCGACGCGAGTGGAAGGGGCTTTAAGGAGTAGCGGCTTAATTATTAGCCAATATGGACTTAGAGCCTGGCGATTACGGCTTCGGTTACCTCGGCAGTGGTGTTGCTTCCACCAAGGTCGGGCGTACGCACCTCGCCTTCTGCCAGGACAGCAGCTACGGCCTGCTCCACGGCATGCGCGGCCCCGCCGACACCGAGGTGATCGAGCATCATGCCGGCGGAGATGATGGCGGCCAGGGGATTCACAATTCCCTTCCCTACGATGTCCGGCGCCGAACCGTGGACCGGTTCGAACATCGAAGGATAGCGGCGCGACGGGTCGAGATTTGCACTGGCAGCCAGGCCGATGCTGCCGGTGACGATTGCCGAGACGTCGCTCAGAATGTCACCGAACAGATTCGAGGCGACCACGACGTCGAAGGTTTCCGGGCGGCGTATGAAGTTCATCGCCGCTGCATCCACCAGCAGCGATTCGGTTTCGACGCTCGGGAATTCGTCCGCAACCCTATGAAATACGCGGTCCCACAGCACCATGCCGTAACCCTGCGCGTTGGATTTGGTAATCGAGGTGACGCGGTTCTTCTTATTTCGCTTCACCGCCAGCTCAAATGCGTAACGCACGACGCGCTCGATGCCGTGCCGGTGAAGACCGCGGACTGCACGGCGACTTCCTCTTCGGTGTGCTGATGTACGAAGCCGCCGACCTGGGCGTACTCTCCTTCAGTGTTTTCACGTACTACTACCATGTCGATGTCACCGCCTTTCCACCCCACTAGCGGACACTGCACGCCGGGATAGAGGTACGCTGGACGGACATTTGCGTACTGGTCGAAGCCGCGGCGGATGGGCAGAAGCAGTCCATTGAGCGTTACGTTGTCCGGAATGTCGCGATGGCCGATGGCTCCGAGGAGGATGGCATCGTGACGCCGGAGTGTCTCAATTGGATTGTCGGCTCAAATAGTACTTCCGGCCACACCCAAAACATTCAATTAGTATCCCGTTTCACACAAAGTTTACATAGAATTCACGTCAAATGGCCCAGATTCTTGAATCGAAATCGATCCTATGTCGTCAGGTTAAGATGACCCATTATGACCTGAATAGTCGCCCACGTCCGCTCGACAGATCCAGCGTCTCGCTTCTCGACGGAACCTCGGAAATCAACAGCTCTCGTCGTCTTGCGAATGCGGTGCCGGAATCGATTACCGTACTGCTCTCCCGCGTCAGTGGCGGCAATCGCGAAGCATTCGATCAACTGATTCCGCTCGTCTACCACGAGTTACATCGCATGGCAGAGGGATATGTTCGGCGCGAGTCGCAAAACTACACATTGCAGGCAACCGCTCTGATTCATGAGGCGTATGTGCGGCTGGTGGAATCGAGCGCCGCAGGGTTCCAAAACCGCGCGCACTTTTTCGGCGCTGCCTCGCGAGTGATGCGTCAGATTCTCGTAGACCACGCCCGTGCGCGCCAGGCAGTCAAGCGAGGCCCCGGCTTGAAAGTTGCATTCGAGCAGCATTTTGACTTTGCACCGGAACAAGACCGAGTCGTGACGGCTTTGGACGACGCATTAAACGAATTGGCCCGGGAGGACAGCCGGAAAGCTCGACTGGTGGAGATGCGCTTTTTCGGCGGGATGACGGCTGAAGAGATTGCGGATTGCGAAGGATCTCCTGTCCACCTCATTCGCCGGGAACTGCGAGCTGCCCAAGCGTGGCTGCGGCGGGAAATAGAAACGTGAATCTGCAAGTTGAAAAACTGCTGGACTTGGCCTCGGAACTGCCCTTGGAACGGCGCGCGGATTTTCTCGTCCGGGAATGTGCTGACCCTCGCGTGAGAGCTGAGGTAGAATCTCTGCTCGAATACGCGACCGATACGGAATGCTACTTCAACCACGCCATCCAGAGCGTTGCGTGGTCGCTCCGAACCACCTGTGACACGTCGCCCGGTGATGCCATTGGGCCGTACCGGATCGTTTCTCTGATCGGACGCGGAGGCATGGGGAGCGTTTACCTTGCGGAGCGTGCCGACGGAGAGATTCAGCAGAGAGTGGCCGTAAAGCTACTCCGCACCGATGGGCATCGGCCGGTAGAACCCAAGCGTTTTCTGCAAGAGCGCCAGCTTCTCGCATCGCTCCATCACCCTTCTATCGTCCACGTGATCGATGCCGGTCACACCAGCGACGGCCGGCCATTCCTGATCATGGAGCACGTGGATGGTGTTCCCATCGACGTGTATGCCGCCCAAATTGGTTTGAGAGACCGGCTGAAGTTGTTTATACGGGTGTGCGAGGGTGTTTCGCATGCGCACCGGCGCCTTGTCATTCATCGGGACCTGAAACCATCAAATATTCTTGTGGACGCATCCGGGCGGCCGAAACTACTGGATTTCGGCATCGCCAAACTACTGGACGAAACTGGTGACAATACTCAAACGGTCGAGCGTCTGCTCACGCCCAACTACGCCAGCCCCGAACAACTTGCGGGAGAGGCTCAGACCACGGCCACCGACGTCTACTCGCTGGGCGTAGTCCTTTACAAACTGCTCGCCGGCGTCGGGCCGCGCGAGAACACTCCGGGTACACCGAAGACCGGAGTCGCGCCGCCGAGTCACCTCAATCCGGACGTCCCCAGCGACCTGGATTTCATTGTCGGGAAGGCGCTTCGTGCCGAGCCGGACGAGCGCTATATTTCGGTGGACGAATTTGCCAGCGATGTCCGTGCCGCTCTCGACTGGAGACCGGTGCAGGCGCGCTCCGGTGATGTCTGGTACCGTGCGCGTAGATTCCTGCGGCGCTATTGGGTGCCTGCGACTGCCGCGGCATTGGTAATCGCGAGCCTCTCAACAGGTTTGTTCATTGCTAACCGGCAGCGCGTTCTCGCGGAGCGGCGATTCGGACAGCTCCGGCAACTTGCCAATAAGGTCATGGATCTCGACCGGGCGATTCGCATCTTACCAGGTTCCGTCGATGCCAGACAGCGTCTTGTTTCCGCTTCGCTGGAGTATCTGGAAGGCCTCGCCCCCGAAGCCCGGGGAAATCTGGATCTTGCGCAAGAGATTGGCGAGGGGTATTGGCGCCTGGGTCGAATCCAGGGTGTGAATGCGGAGTTCAACCTGGGTGATCCCGCCAAAGCAGAGGACAGCCTGAAGAAGGCGGACGCTTTGACGGAGACGGTACTTGCAGCCCGTCCAGAGGATCGCAGCGCGTTATTCCGTTCAGCGGTCATCGCTCACGACCGCATGATTCTGGCCGACACCGACAAACGTAGCGCGGATACTATGTTCCACATACGCAGGGCTGTGGAACGTCTAGAAAACTTCCAGCGCCACGAGGACCCTCGGGATCCCGTGCGTCTCGAAGGTTTCCTCCGGCCCGGTGATCCGCGGCAATCGGAACTCAGCGGCGTTGCGCTCCTCTACGTGAACATAGCCCTGACCTACGTGAACATGCACATGTACGCGGACGGCGTCCGTTATGCCCAACGAGCAGTGGAGTTGACGCAATCGATCCCTTCCGCGCGGGATTTGACGGGGGGAGGCCTGAGCGTATTGGCCAATGCGCTCCGGTACCAGGGGGACTTGGACGCCGCTCTCAAGACGATCCGCGAAGCGCGGAGGATTTCTGAAACAGCGACTTATCCAAGCCAGACCGCGCGCCTGTTCAATCGGTATGGCCCCCTCTACCGCGAAGGCCTTATTCTAGGTGAAGAGGACGCTGTCAATTTAGGCCGGCCGGCCGAAGCCATAGACGCTTTCCAGAAAGGACTGGACATGGTTGAAGAGGCGACCCGGAAAGATCTGAGTGATGCGGCAAGCCGGACCCGGGTGGGGACGGTGGCGCGGGAACTCGGCAACATCTTAGTTGACCGCGATCCCCAGCGTGCGCTTGCGGTATACGAACAAGGCATCCATCGGCTCGAAGAGACGCGGAACCGCCTGGAAGCTCGCCGCGATCGCGCCGTGCTGCTGGCGAAATCGTCTTATCCTCTGCGCCGCTTGCACCGGTTTGCAGAAGCCAAGGCACGCATTGATGCCGCCTTCGTGATTCTCAAGGACACCAAAGACTATCCGGCGGAACGAATCCGCACTGATGGTCATGCTTATAAGGCCGTTCGCGCGCTCGCGGACTGCGAAGCCGAAACGGGCGATCCCCGTCAAGCCCTCAAGATGTACCAGCAACTACTCGACAAGGTCATGGCGAGCAAGCCGGACGCTTTCGGAGACCTCCGGGACACGCCGAAAATTTCGCGCATCTATGAGGCGCTCACTGTTTTGTATCGCCGCACCGGCGACGTAGCGGCTGCGGAGACGATGAACGCGCGGCGCGTGGAACTTTGGCGTTCATGGCAACAGAAGCTTCCTCAAAATGCTTTTGTGCGCCGCCAGCTCGAGGCCGGAGCAAAAGTCCCCAAATAGAGTTCTGAAATTCCAAACATGTTTGGCTATGTACCGCATCGCCGCGCTGATCATTACTACCGCCTGGAGCCCGACAGGAGAAGCACTCCTGCTCTTGCTTTTGCGTCCATGGCGTCTCCGATCTGAGCTTTGCGGGGGGCAAGCGCTTGCTATCAGATCTACTCGAAATGCGTGAAGAGGTTGTTGAGTGATTCGGCGAGCGTCGGATGGGCGAAGACGCCATCGCGCAAAACGGTGTAGGGCAGCTTGCCCATCATTGCCAATTCCAACATCGACATGATTTCTCCGCCCTCGATCCCGAGCACGGCTGCGCCGAGAATTTGACCGGTGCCGGTGTCGACGATGGCCTTCATGAATCCGCGAGTCTCGTCTGTTTCGAGCGCGCGGGCTACTTTGCTCATCGGCATCCTGGCGACGCGGATGTTCTTGTTTTGCGCGCGAGCTTCGGCTTCGGTCAGGCCAACACGGCCGAGTTGCGGGTCGATGAACACCGTGTATGGAACGAGCCGCCCATCAGTGGTGGCGTTTCCCTTATCGATGAGGTTCGTGCGGAGGATGCGGAAATCGTCGTAGGAGATGTGCGTGAAGGCCGGGCCGCCTTTTATGTCTCCCAATGCGAAGATGCCCGCCGCGCTGGTCTCCAATTTTCCGTTCACTTGGATAAAGCCCCTGTTGTCGATTGTGATGCCTGCGGCGGAAACGTTCAACGAATCCGTGTTGGGAATCCTCCCCGTGGCCACTAGCAAGTGAGACCCATCAACGACGCGGGATTCGTTGCCCGTGCGGACCGTGAGATGCAGCTGCGCGCCTGTTTGGGTGACGCGCTCAGTTTTTGCCTTGAGCACGATCTCGATGCCGTCTTGTTTCAGGATGGCGGCGACTTCGGCGGCCACATCGGCGTCCTCGCGACCTGCTAACTGCCCGCCCGACTGGACAATGGTTATGCGGCTGCCGAAACGGCGGAACATTTGCCCGAACTCCAGGGCGACATAGCCGCCTCCGAGAACGATCAGATGTTCCGGTACGGAGTCCAATTCCATGATGGAAGTGCTGTCGAGAAAGGGCACGTCCTTCAAGCCATCCAGTGCCGGCACGGACGGCCGCGCACCGGCGTTGATGAAGATCTTTTCGCCGGTCAGAGTGCGCTGGCCACCATCTTTCAAGCGAACGAGCACAGACTTCGGCCCGGTGAAACTGGCTTCGCCGCAGATCAACTCAAGATTCGCCGTCTTCTCAAGGCGCCGTTCGGTGCCTCCGCGAAAGCTGTTCACGATTTCGCGCTTGCGCTGCCGGATGCGCTCCATGTCGATGAACATTCCCGGTGTGAACCCCGTAATCGACGCCGCGATGCGCGAGATAGGCGACGCGCGCGCTGGCAACCATCGTTTTCGTCGGCGTGCAACCGTCGTTAATGCAGGTTCCACCCACGTGCTTGCGCTCTATCAGCGCCGTTCGAAGGCCCGCATCGGCGAGGGCCTTACACAACGGATTCGCGCCTTGGCCTGAACCGATAACGATCGCCTCATATTGGCCGGATACACCCGTTGGGGAGCTCACTTCGCTCCTGGAACCGTGATGTCGATGCGGCGGCCACGAACCGAAACGTTCCGCAACACAAGCCGGCTGATGTGTTCAGGCAGCAGAGGCTCAAACTTCTGGCTCAATCCAGAATCCGCGGAGAAGCGCAGGCCAGCATAGCCGAAGATGAACTGCTGGAGAAAGGCGCCCGCGCCTGTGAGGAAGTTAATGTTGTTGTTAGCCGGCGTCTCTGGAAGCACGTTGAAAGGCGGGCGGAGGTACGGACGGTAGGTGTTATCCAAGAGCGTCTGGAGCATATGCGGGTCGTGCATTTCCACAGCAGGGATCGGATAGAATTCCACTTCCATCATTACACCCGATTGCCGGCCTGTGGATTCTTTGAGCGCCTTCGTTACGATCGATCGCTTTTCGTTTTCGCTCAATGGAAACTCCAGAGGATAGTCGATCAGTACGAGATCCTTTTGCGGAAGATAGAGCTTCTGTGCGATTTCTGCCCACTTCGGATTCGCATCTTTCCCCAGCGTCCGCGTTGCCGCGATCGCGATCTCCAGGTTCTTTTTGGCGGAGGCGTTGGTATATGGATCGTCAGTAACGCCGATCTTCGATTCGTCGACTGAAACTACGCCGTGGATCTCATAGCGGCCCTTATCCTTGTTGTAGGTGACCCGGCTGGTCCAGAAGTCGGCGGTGTCGTGGATGATCGGGTAGCCATACGACTCGAGCCACTTCCGGTCGTCCGTTGCGAGAAAGTACTGCCATGCGGCGAGCGCGACATCGGCGTTGACATGGTTCTCGTACAAGGCGTTTTGGTACGCGAATCGCGGGGTTGTCTCGGCGCCGTCCGGACCGGCTTCCCACGGGTACATCGCCCCCAGCCGGCCGTTCTGTTTCGCGTTGCGGCGGGCAGCGTCGAGCGTCCGATACCGGAACATCACCATCGATTTCGCAATCTCCGGATGGAGGGCCATCAGGGGTGGAAACATGAACGTGTCCGCGTCCCAGAAGGTGTGGCCGTAGTAGCCGGCCGTGCTGAGCCCCATGGGAGGAACGCTGAGTTCCGAATGATCGGTGGCGCTTCCCAGGAGATAAAACAGCATGGAGTGGATCACGGTTTGCAGGTTGGGATCGCCATCAACTTGAATATCCGCCTTCCAGAGTTCGTGCCATGCGTTCGCGCTGCTTTGCAGCAGCGCGGCGAATCCGCGCGACCTGCTGCGTTGCGCGCCGGTCGCTGCGGTCTCGAGAGGTTTCGTTGAGTGGGTAGACGACTCGATGACCACGTATTTATTGAAGGCGTAGGTGCGGCCCGAAGCGGCTGAGAACGAGATCTCGATTCCGGCGGCTCCGCTCGTTTGCTGTGCCTGGATACTGGTGGACGTTAGATCGGCCGGCCAGTCCACAGCCGCCGCTTCCGCGATCAGGATCTTAGCGCCCTCCGGTACCGCCAGTATCTCGAGTTGGGCCTCATGAGCCCCACTCTGAGCTTTGGCCTGCTGCGGCACCATGTGCCCCGGATACCAGATGGTCTGCTGATCCTGTGCTTCCGGCGGCAGTTTCTCGAGCTTTGCGAGCGGATATCGTTTCGGCTCAGGCCAGGCTGTGAGTGGCAACCTGACCTTCAGCGGTCCGGAGAACTGAGGTGTAATTTCCAGATGAATGGCGCCCAATGTAGGATCGGATCGCGAGACGAAGGCCTGGACGGCGACGCCGATTACGCGGTCGCCGTCAACCCAATCGTATTGCGTGCGCAGGCTGCCATCGTACATGTCGAGTGTCTGATGGTAGCCGCGGACGGTGGTTGTGCGGTTCAGCCAATTCCTGCCGTTGTAGACGTCGGCGGCGTTCCAGGCCGGCAGAAGCGCCAAGCGCGGAATATCACCCGGGCCGTGATCGTACACTCCGGCCATGAACGACTGCGCGGGATCGGTGCCCAGTTGAGAGCTGGACAAGCCAATCAACCCGCTACCCAGATAAGTTCGAGTGTATGGCGTCCAGCTCTTGGTCTCGAGGATGAATGTGCGGTCAGCTCCGCAGAGAACGCTGCCGATCATCAGGCCGAGGATTGGAACAGCGACTCTCAAAATGCCAGCCGCAGTCCGAACTGCATGTTCCGCATGGGCGAGGTGATGCTGGAGATCTGACCGGCATTGCCTGCATCGACGTTGTTGTTGGGCAGCGACAAGTTCGTGTTGTTCCAGGCGTTGTACGCTTCCCAGCGGAACTGTAGATTGACGCGCTCAGTGAACACAAAGTTCTTGGACAGCGCCCAATCGGCGGAAAACAGACCGGGACCGCGCAGCGAGTTGCGGCCGGCGCCTCCGAACAGGAACTGGCCCGGTACCGCATATGCAGCCGGATTGAACCACTGGTTACGGTCATGCGTGGTGCCGGCGAAGGGGTCGCCGATCTGGTTTGGCCGGAGGCCCATATCCGAGTTCAACGATGCGTTGTTCCCTAGTGCGGGCGAGAACGGCAGCCCGCCGTCCCAGGTCGTAATACCGGAAAACTGCCAGCCCTCGGCGAGCACTCTGGAAACGCCGCGGGTATCCGAGAGGAACCGATGGCCCCGTCCAAACGGTAGAACATAAGTGTGCGCCAGCGTGAAGACGTTCGCACGATTGAAGTCGGCCACACCGTAATCGAGCCGGGTGTTGAACTGATCCGTCGGGGTACCGAACTCGCCGAAATCCATCGCCTTCGACCAGGTATAGGATGCCACCAGCGAGTAACCGTTGCTAAAGCGTTTTTCAGCGCGCGCCTGCACGGCATTGTAGTTGCTGCTGGTGCAATCGCATTTATCGAAGATCGAATCTGTCAGCCCGAATCGCGCGTAGAGCGGACGCCGTAGATTGATGTTGGCTCCAGGGCCTGGAATGGCGGAGTTCAGATTGAAACCTCCGTTGAGGTGGCGGCCGATGTTTCCGACGTAGCCGACGGCGAGATTGATGCTGCCAGGAAGCTGGTGCTCCACGGTGAAGTTCCATTGATCGACTGAAGGGAGCTTCTGATTCGCAGGTAGGTATGCCGGATTGATTCCGTTCGTCAACGGCAAGAGCCCGTTTGATGGAATGGTTGGAAATACCGCCGCAGGGGGAGCGGTGGTCAAGGGAAACACAGGCTGGTACGGCGACGAAGACGGGAGGTCCTGTGTGATGACGGACGGATAAACGTCAGCCGCGAGGTTGTTGAAGGTCCAACCGAAGGTGCCTTGATAATAACTGCGGCCGTAGCCGGTGCGAACTACGGTCGTGGAATTCAGCGCGTACGCAATCGCCAGCCGGGGCGCAAAATCCATCCACTGTGTTTTCGCGTTCGCCGATTGGGAGATGCCTCCTACACCGGGGATCAGCACGTTATTGGTAGTCACATCGTAGCGGCCACCCTGGCCGGCGTTCAGGGAGTAGTCGGGAAACCAGGTGTCCCAACGGAGACCGTAGCTCAGAGTGAGTTTGGGTGTGATGCGCCAGGTGTCCTGAACGAAATAGAACATGCGATTCTGACGGTCTTGCTGGTTTGTGGAGATCTGGGAAAAGCGCTGGAATTCGCTGGGCAGCCCGAGCAGGAACGACGCTACGCCGGAACCACCGTTCGCTGAGGGCCCCAAGGACGTGACGCTGGGGTTGAAATTATAAACACCCGCCCGGTGCTGATCGCTAGGCAAGCGGAGGTTCCACGCCAGCTCGATGTCGGCGCCCCATTTGAACGTGTGATTGCCGGCGACCTTGGTCCAATTGTTGACGAAATCCATAAGGGTCTCGCGTTCGTGGAGCGGGCAGTTGCAACTGTAGCCAAGCGTGAATGCGCCGGTACCGGCTGCCACTTTCCCTGAGCCGCTGGTTCCGCCGGTGCCGTTGATGTTGAGGTCGGGGAGACCGAAGGTGTCTGGCTTTCCGGGGATGTTCAAACCAGGGATACCGACTTGGGTCGCCAGATCCTGGCTGATATCCAGCGGGTTTACCGTCACGTCGTAGCGCGAGAAACCGAAGCGGGCCTCAGTCAGTAAGTTCGGGCCGAAATCGTAATTCATTCCGAAGGCCCCGTTCTGGTTATGCGCGTCCGAAGCTCCGGTGAAACCCCAGCTCGGAAAACCCGGGCCTCCATATAGGCCAAATGCTCCAGGCGCATCGACGTTCGCAAGCAGTGAGCTGTATCGAACGAAATAGCGGAGCTTGTCCGTGAGATAGTGGTCGCCGCGGACGTCGACGTTATGAGTGGGATAAGCCTCCACTGAGCTTACGGCAAAGTTGGTTGCGGCGGGATTGGCGGGCGTGAGATTGGGGAGAGGCAGCACGCTGAGTAGTTTCGCCGCGGGAGCTGAGATCAGGTTGGACGGAACGACGCCGCCTGGGAACGGCACGCGGCCCGTGCCATCGGGATTTCCAGTAAACGGATTGTAGATGGGAGTGCCGAGCGCGCTGAAATCGCCGGTGCGCTCGGGACCGGTCGGGATACGGAGCAGTTGGCTTGCACCAACCCGCCTGAGTGTCGCCTGGTAGTCGAGAAAGAAGAAGATTTTGTTCTTAATGACCGGTCCGCCGATGGAACCACCGAACTGGTTGTAACGAAGTTCGGGAACGCCGCGGTGCGATGGCGAGGGCGTACCGGGATCGTGCAAACCCTGCGTCAGAGGATCGCGCGACTGAAAGATATTGTTCTGAAAGTATTCGAACAAGGAGCCGTGAAACGCATTGCCTCCCGACCTGGTTTCCACCAGAACGACTGAGCCGCCTGCTTGAGTGAACTCGGCATCGTAGTTGCTGGTGATCATGGTCACCTGCCCGACGGAGTCGATGGGCGGGTTCACCATGGTAATGCCTAGCACCGAGTCGTTATTGTTCATTCCATCCAGGACATAGTTGGTTCCTGAGAACTCCTGTCCATTCGTGTTTACCAGTGTGGATTGCTGCGGATTCTCGCTGGCCGCATGTTGAAAGGTGTTCAATGTCGCTCCCGGAGCGAGCAAATTCAGATTTGTGAAGTTGCGGTTGACGATAGGCAACTGAGTGACTTGCTGACCGCTCAACGTAGAAGTAACCTGGGCATTGTTGGTCTCTAATCCCGGGGGCGCTTCGTTTACAGTTACTGTCTGGGTTTGTTCGCCAATTTGAAGCTGAGCATCGGCGCGGGCCGTGGCCCCGACTGTAACTGTGACATTCTGCTGAGTGAACCGTCGAAATCCCGACTTTTCGATGGCCAGCTCATACCGGCCAGGAATCAGCTGGCTCTTTGTATAGTTGCCGGACTCGTTGGTTTGCGTCGTTGTCGTGATGTTTTGATCGAGGTTACGGATGGTAACCTTGGCGTCGGAAACGGCCGCTCCTGATGGGTCCGTGACGGTTCCAATGATGCTTCCCGTAGTAGCCTGAGCTAGAGCCAGGCGAGGCAGAGATATTAATAAGACTAAGCACACGTGACCTGCGCAAAGCGGCAGCGATTGTCGTAACATGGACTAACTCCTGTTCTTTCCCATTGCATTGGTTTATCCCTGCGAGATAAACGCGGAAATGCGAAAGAGAAAAAGCCAAATGTGGCGGGCTATTGCAACGTCACGGACCGCCCGTGGCTAGCTCACCCGAAGCGTAATGTTCAACTGAGTAATTAGATATCGCGCGACGCGCGATGTTTCAATAGATTCTCATTTTCCTCGAAAACCAACACCATTTATACAACGTGATCCTGTTTCTTATTCCCTTCGAGTAGCTCAGGCCGATCGGAATTGGGGACGGCGGAACCGGAAGCGGGCCGTTCGTTTTCCTGGCTCGGCGCCGATGCTGTTGGTTTTGCGGGAGTTGCAGGAATTTGGGTTTGTTCCGGCGCGGCAGGTTTGCGAGCGGCATTCAACGCCTGAAGGGCCCGGTGGTAGGCGCGCTCGATGGACTGCATGTGGCGATGAGTGCGATTCAATTTCTTGAAAAGATCGTCGTCGAGGAATGGGTTGCCGTCTTCGCAGAGTTCGAGAACCTGCAGTTCCCATCCTTTGAGCCGCTTCAAACGCCAGGCGGCGTCGGCCATGGATTGGACAAGAAAGCTTTCGTGGCAATTGCCAGGGCGGAACTGCGTGCTGAATTTCTTGATGTGGAGCGCGTATTCGGCGAGATTCTCTCCTCTGATGAAGGCGCTTTCGGAAGTGGCTCCATGGGTGGTTGCGTTCGTTGAAACGGCGATTTTTCCCTGGTCGGTGCGGGGTCCGGTGGAGTGCTGGGCGTTGGCCTGGTTCGCGGTAGTCTGTGCTGCGGTAGACATATGAAATGCTCCTCGTAAAAAAGTTAAGGCGGGCATGGCAACCCGCCTTTATGAACCCAGGTAAGAACTCCTGTGTTTCCTGATTGAAGTTTACACTGCGGGGTCCAAAATCCAGGGTTTCGGCGCGAGTGAAATATGCCCTTAAGCGGTTGATTCCATTCGATAGAAAATTTTTGAAGAAAGTTGTGAACGGCTTCAGGGCAGCCCAGTTTATGGGTGTACAAAGGTCTTTCTGCTGCACCCGCAATCGCCGGAGACAAAGATTTAGCCGAAGACCACGGGGAACTCAGCCGTGCAACAGATTCTCAAATTAGCGAACACCCTCGGACCGGGAGAGCCGCTTCGCACGGCATACCGGCACCGGGCATTCGCACGATGGCCTCTCTGACGGCATCGTGCAAGTGCCGGGCCACTGCAGCAGCATTTCGGCAGCACTTTCGAGTTAGAGCTTGCATTTACTGGAGCTCATTACTTCGGCGGGTTAGAATCAGGATGCATTAACTGGAGAAAACACTAGTCTTTCCAGACGAAAAGCTCTCCGCTTTTCTGAAACTTTGCGCGCACCTGCGTTATCAAAGGAACATGCGCTCACCCGAGACGGGGTTGAACGAAAGTTCCCCAGCCTTCCGGTTAGACGTTCCGTTGCACAGCTTGCTCATGCAACGCGGCTCACGAACTGCGGTCCCTCCGGCAATCCATCCCGAGCGACTGCCCGATCCTGTGTTCCCCCAGCAACCAGAGTTACTCGGGGACGACGGCTTGGGGCCGCCGATTCCGCCACCGAAGCGCCACTACACAGCGGAACACATCCGGCGCGCATTCCGAGGTTGGGCGGCCCCGTGGCTGAAGTCGCGACTGTTGCCGGGCGATTTTCATCCGATCATCGCTTACTTGTTCACTGAGTGGAAGTGCAATCTCGATTGTCACTACTGCTGGGCCTTCGACAATCGCGTCAAAGGGATGACGGAAGAGATTGCGAAGCGTTCCATCGACTGGCTGCGCGATAGTGGCGCGGGAGTGCTTGCGCTGATGGGGGGCGAACCGCTGCTGCGCCCGCAATTCGCTCACAAGGTCTGCTATTACGCAGCGAAGAAGGGTTTTTGGATTTACGTTCCGACGAATGCGCGCCTGCTTCGCCCGCACGTGGCCGACTGGCTGGCGGACGCGGGCGTCGCGACATTTAATTTCGCCGTGGACGCCGTGGAGGAAAAGAAGGGCCTTCCGAAGGCTCTGGCGCCCGTGCGATCGTACTTCAACTACCTGGTGAAGAAGCAGTATCAATATGGCTACAGCGTCTTCTTCAACATCAACATCTGCCGCAACAATATGGACGATGTCCGGCAACTGACCGAGATCGCGCACGATCACGGAATCGCCACCGACTACCACATTAACGAATCGCCCATGATGGACCAGCCCGATTTCCAGCACATGGAGAATAACGATACATTCATCACGCCGGACGATTGGGGCAAAGTTGACGAGCTGGTGGATTGGCTGATAGAAAAGAAAAAGGCCGGGTACAAAATGGTGAACTCCGCCAGCCGCCTGGACGAGATGCGCCACTTCATGCGTGGCAAGGTGCAGGAGTGGAATTGCCGCGCCGGGTTCAATTCTCTGATCGTGCGCACGGACGGGACTCTCGCCCCGTGTTTCCCCATGTACAACGCTACCTACGATTGGGGAACAATCGAAAACCATAGGTTTGAAACCAAGCAACTCACGGAGATGAAGAAGTCGTGCCAGCCGCACTGCTTCTCTACTCTGAACCATATTCTGGCGTACTGCTATAACGACACACGCGTCATTAAATGGATGTTCCGGCAGGCGCTCAACCGGTTCCAGGGAACCACCAACTTCGACTAGTCGAAAAAGGAGGAGCCATGTCAGAAGTAATCGATCGGGAAGCCGCGCATTCGGAAACCGCGGCGGACGAAATCGCGCGACGAGTGGATGCGGAGCGCGCCCGTTTGCGAGCCGCTGCCGGCCTGGTGCAGCTCCAGCAGCAATTCAAGCGGCCGGTGGAGCGGCCGTTTACGGCGGCGGAGCGCGGCAAGGTGACCATGCTGATCGGAGGCATGACGTGGAAGCATGACAATATGTTCCGGGCGGTGTTCGAAGGCTGCGGCTATAAATGCGAGGCGCTGCCGGTGCCGGATGTTCCGGCGTTCCAGATTGGGAAGGAGTTTGGCAATAACGGCCAATGCAATCCGACATATTTCACCGTGGGCTGCCTGGTGCAGTACCTGCAAGGACTCGAGAAGCAGGGGATGTCGCGCGAGCACATTGTCGATAGCTACGTCTTCTTCACCGCCGGATCGTGCGGCCCTTGCCGCTTCGGCATGTATGAAGCCGAATATCGCTTCGCGCTCGAGAATGCCGGCTTCGGCGGTTTCCGCGTGCTGTTATTCCAGCAGGACGATGGCATCAAAGCCGCGTCCGGTGAGGCGGGGCTCAAGTTTACAGTCGACTTCGGCATGGGCATGCTGAATGCGATGAACGTGGGCGATACGCTTAACGACATCATCTACCAGATCCGTCCGTTCGAAGTGCAGCGCGGGGAAACGGACCGCGCGTTTGAAGAGGCAGGCGAAACCCTGACGCGTATGCTCCGCGAACGACCGCCGTTTGAGATTGTTCAGTGGGCGCCGAAGTGGGCCAAGGGCTACCTGAACAGCCATGACAAGTTCACGCGCTTCTGGAACTCCTGGGCGAAGGTGTATGAGAACCTTTATGGGAAGCCGTATCTGGAAGCGCTCGAGGCCTGCCGTGCACGCATCGACGAAGTGGAGGTCGATCGTACGAAGGTGAAGCCGGTGGTGAAAATCACGGGCGAGTTCTGGGCCTCGATTACCGAAGGCGACGGTAATTTCAACATGTTCCGTTTCCTCGAACGCGAGGGCGCGCAAGTGATCGTGGAGCCTGTGGCCACATGGGTGGCCTACCTGCTTTGCCAGGCGAAGGCGCGCGCCAGGAATAACAAGGAGGTGAAGGCGCATCACGAGCAGCTTGCGTGGTACGACTTCTCGAGCAAGCTCAAGCGCGAGATGGCTTATCAAGCCAAGATTCTGGGATTCACTGTTGGCGAGTCGATGTGGGCGTACTTTTATCATCGCGTTGGCGAGAAGTTGGGCGGACTGGCTCACAAGCTGGTGGATCAAAGAGAACTGGCGCGGCTGGCCGAGCCCTTTTATCACCGATTCGCGCGGGGCGGCGAGGGGCATCTTGAGGTGGGTAAGAACGTGTACTACACGGTTCATCACAAGTGCCATATGGTGCTGGCTCTGAAGCCGTTTGGGTGCATGCCGTCGTCGCAATCGGACGGTGTTCAGTCGGCTGTGATCAACAAATTTAAGGACATGATCTTCCTGCCGATTGAGACTTCGGGCGAAGGTGAAGTCAACGCGCACAGCCGCGTGCAGATGGCGCTCGGCGAGGCCAAAGCAAAGGCCAAAGCGGAGTTTGAAACCGTGCTCGCGGTCACTGGCAAGAGTTTGGGAGATATTCGCGAATACGTGGCCGATCACGCTGAACTTCGGCGTCCGTTCTACCATGTTCCTCATCGTGAGGGCATCGCGGGCACGGCCGCGCAGTTCGTCATGCACGTCAACGATCTGATGAACTCGCAGGCGGGCTCGTGGAAGCGGTCGCAAGTGCGGGTGGCCTGAGGTGGAAACGCGCTATATGGTCGGGCTCGACGTGGGCTCGACCACCGTAAAAGCCATTGTCGCTGAGAGCGAGTCAGACAAGATCATCTGGCAGGACTATCAGCGGCACGAAACCAAACAACCCGAAAAGGTGCTGGAATTTCTTCAGCGCATCGAGGCTGAAGCCGGTGTTACTCCGGAAAACGCGCGCGCGTTTATCACGGGCTCAGGCGGAGGCACGCTCGCCGAATTGGTGGGTGCGAAGTTCGTTCAGGAAGTCACCGCTGTTTCGCTGGCGGTGGAAAAAATGCATCCGGAGGTTTACTCGGTCATCGAGCTTGGCGGCCAAGACGCGAAAATCATTGTCTTCAAAGACGACCCCGAGAGCGGGCGCAAGAAGAAGATCCCGTCGATGAACGATAAGTGCGCGGGCGGCACCGGTGCGGTGATCGACAAGATCAACGCGAAACTCAAAATTCCAGTGGAACAGCTCAGCCTGCAAGCCTACGATGGCGTGAAGCTGCATAAAGTGGCGGGGAAATGCGGGGTATTCGCCGAGACCGACATTAACAGCTTGCAGAAGGAAGGGACGCCACCGGATGAGTTGATGGCTTCGCTGTTTGAAGCGATCGTGCTGCAAAATCTCAGCGTGCTCACGCGCGGCCATACTCTGCGGCCTCATGTGCTGCTGCTGGGCGGGCCGAACACTTTCATTCGCGGGATGCGGGAAGCTTGGCAGACGAACATTCCGCGCATGTGGAAAGACCGCAAGGTGGAGGTGCCCGAGGGTTCGACTCCGCAGCAACTTATTAAAGTCCCACAGAATGCGCAGTATTTTGCCGCGCTGGGAGCGGTGGAATTCGGAAAGACGGAAGACGACGACGTTGGCCGCTACCGCAGCGTTGCCAAGCTGGTTCACTACATCGATTTCGGACGCACTGAGGAGAAGGCGGCGTCCGGGAGCGGCGGGCTCACGGAATCGCAGGACGAGTTGGAGACTTTCAAAGCGGCGTACCGCCGTGCGAAATTCATTCCTGCTACGTTTCAGAGCGGCACCACGGTTAGCGGGTTTGTGGGCGTGGACGGCGGGTCTACTTCGACCAAGGCTGTGCTTCTTTCTGAAGACGGCGAGATTCTGTGCAAGGCTTATCAGCTTTCGAATGGCAATCCGATTCAGGACACGATCGATATGTTCGAGAAGCTGCGCGCTCAGGTGGAGTCGCAGGGCGCGAAGATGGAGGTGCTCGGGGTCGCGACTACGGGTTATGCCAAGGATATTCTCAAAGACGTTCTGCACGCGGATGTAGCGTTGGTGGAGACCGTCGCGCACACGGAATCCGCGATGAAGTTCTACGATGACCCGCACGTGATTGTGGACGTAGGCGGCCAGGACATCAAGCTCATCGTGCTGAAGAACGGCCGCGTGAAGGACTTCAAGCTAAACACGCAGTGTTCGGCCGGCAACGGATACTTTCTGCAATCTACCGCTGAAGGCTTCGGCCTGAAAGTGGAAGAGTATGCCGACCTGGCGTTCGCCGCTACGTCAATGCCGGTGTTTGGTTACGGCTGCGCGGTGTTCATGCAGTCGGACATTGTGAATTTCCAGCGGCAGGGCTGGAGGGCGGAAGAGATTCTTGCGGGGTTGGCCGCTGTGCTGCCGAAGAATGTGTTTCTGTACGTGGCCAGCATTCCGAACCTGGCTGCGCTGGGATCGCGCTTCGTGCTGCAGGGCGGCACGCAGAACAACATGGCCGTGGTGAAAGCGGAGGTGGATTTTATTCGGTCCAGCTTCCGGTCGGGCGCCCGAACGCCTGAGATTATTGTGCACGAGCATTGCGGCGAATCCGGTGCGATTGGCGCGGCCGTCGAGGCGGGGCGGCTCTACCGGAATGGGCGGCGGACCAGCTTTATCGGGCTGGATGCCGTTCGCAGCATTACCTATCGGACCACTCGCAACGAGAGCACCCGGTGTTACTTTTGCAAGAACAATTGCCTTCGCACGTTTATCGACGTGAGTACGGGCGACGCTCCCAAGAACGAGCTTGTCTCGATCGGCAAAGTTGTTAAATCGAAGGTTCCGCTGCAGGCTGGCGAGCAGCGCCTGATTATCGCCACGTGTGAAAAAGGCACCGTCGAAGAGATGGAGGACATGAAGGATATTAAGGCGGGGCTGGATGAGGCGAAGAAGAATTATCCGAACTTCGTCGACCTGGCCGCGCACGAAGCCTTCCGCTCACGTAAAACGGCGCTTGTTGCCGACCCGATTCCTTCACACGCTTGGACCAGATCCACGAAGGACCGGGTTGCGCTGATGAAGAACCGGCCCAATCTGCGCATTGGAATCCCGCGGCTGTTGAATGCCTATGTCTATGCGCCGCTATTCAATGCGTACTTTGAAAGCCTCGGTGTTAAATCTGAAAATCTTATCTATTCCGATTACACCAGTCCTGAACTTTACCGCGCCGGAGCCAGCCGCGGAGCTATCGATCCTTGCTTCCCGGCGAAGATCGGCATCGCTCACGTTCATAACCTGCTTTCGATCAAAGCCGCGAAGAAGCCGCTTGACCTGATCTTCTTCCCGATGGTGGATGTGCTGCACACTCCGCTTGTGAATCTGACGGGGTCGAACGCGTGCCCTACTGTTACGGCGTGTCCTGAGACTGTTAAAGCCGCGTTTACCAAGGAGAACGACGTCTTCGCAGAAAACAACGTGAAGTACGTCAATCCGGTGCTCAATCTGCAAGACCGGAAGCTGCTCGGGCACCAGTTGTTCACTGCTTTTCAGCACCTGCTTGGCTTGTCGTCCGAGGAGAATGAACGCGCGATCGAGGCCGGGTATAAGGCGCTCGAGGAATATGAGAGCGGTATGCGGAACAAGGCGCGCGATGTGCTCGATCAACTCGAGTGCGAGGACCGCATTGGTATTGTGATGCTCGGCCGGCCTTATCATCACGATCCCGGACTGAATCATGAAATCCTGGATGAATTCCAGAAGCTTGGCTATCCTATTTTCTCGCAGAGTACACTGCCGCTCGATGAAGACTTACTGGAGCGCCTGTTTGGCGAAGAAGTTCGCGCCGGTGTGATCCAGCATCCGCTGGACATTGCGGATGTTTGGAAGACCCGCTACTCGGCTAGCACCAATCACAAGATCTGGGCGGCGAAGTTCACGGCGCGCCATCCGAATCTGGTAGCGATGGAAATCTCGAACTTCAAGTGTGGCCACGACGCGCCGATTTATGGTGTGATCGAGGGCATAATCGAGAAATCGCACACGCCTTATTTTTCCTTCAAGGATCTGGACGAGAACAAGCCGACTGGGTCGGTGAGAATCCGCGTTGAGACGATCGACTACTTCCTTCGCCGCTATCGCGAGGACATTATTAAGCGTGTGGATGCCCAGCGTCAGGTGGAGGCGCAAGTCGCCGAGTATGAGCGCGAGTTACGCCTGAGTATGAGCGGCATCGGCAACCTGGCGGAGGCGAAACCGGAGTTGATCCAGATCGCTTGTTAATTTGTTCATTTCGCCGCCGGAACGTACACTTTATCCGCGGTCACCAGTTCGGCATTCGGCACTTCGGTTTCCAGTCTCACGTGCTGGTAGGTTGGTTTCTTATCCGGGGTGGCGAGAAACGTGAGTTTGTATTGATGGTTGAGCCGATCCGTGAATTTATCCAAGTAAGGTGCGAAAGCGATTGGCGTCTCAAGGCCCTGGAAATACGCTTCGCCTCCGGTCTCGTCAGCAAGCCGTGAGAGGTTGTTTTGTCCCGTATTGATTCTCCAAAGGCTATGGCCAGAATGCCCGGCGCCTGAGGCGTAGATTGCGCTGATTTGCGTTCCGGTTCGTTGCGCTTCCGAAATGGCTTGGTCCCGATAGGAATCGATTGTGCCCGGTTGCAACGAGTCGATGCCATCCGAGATGAGAAGGATCTCATGTCGAGCAGGGCTTGCCGGCCAGTGTTTGACTGCGTCGGTGACCGACAAGTATGGACTGTTTCCTCCCGCCCCGGAGCCAACCGTGATTCGCAACGCCTTTCCCGCTTCGGAATGATCCTTTGTGAAGCTCTGGGCAATGCGTACGGTGCCATTCCGTATGTACCCCACGGCAATTGTAGTGGTGGGCGGCTGAGCGTTTATGAAACTACGCATGTCCTTAAACTGGGAAGCGAGATTTGTGTTGGACGAATCGTCGATGAGCACGAACAATTCCAATGAGGATTGGTTGCCTTGCAGAGGAATCCAGTTGGTCACCTGAAGGCGGTTTTGGCCCTGGAAGGCTCTCACATCCTCGCGGTTGATGACGGGAATATCGTTGCCGTGTTTTGCTTCAACGGAGACTACTGTAGACACCGGAACCGTTCCGGATGTGGATTGCTGTGCTGATAAGAGTGATATGCCGGCGTTGAATCCGATCAGCAGTACCAGGATTTGAGCCGGTGCGGTTTGCCGGGATTTCATGGGAGCTCCTTTCGCGCGAAGCTGTGAATCCGAGGTTTCAGATTTGGCTTCGCTGCGTTCTCACTCCTAACTACGAGTATGCACCGTTTCCCAATAATTTTGCCTGCGGGGGCACGCATCGCCTTTGCCATTTGTGGCATTCACGCGGGCTGGCTTTTGGCCGGATGCGGAATCGTCGAGTGGCGGACAGACGGTAGGTTGTTTGGGCCGCCAGCGGCTAGTCGGCTTCGACTTCTTCTGCGGCCCATGGTTTATGGTTCGAGGTGAGAAACAGAGGGACGTTCTGTTGAAAAAGATTATCGTGTAATTCCAGGAAGTATTGCTCTACTTGCCGTTCCACCCGGGCCTTGGGGCATGAAAGGATCATTTCTACATACCGTTCATGACCGGCATAACGTTCCATGATGGGTACCCGAGAAGAGAATGCCCTGGCCATCATGAAAATGAACGGATTCATTATCTGGTTCAAGGTGCGATAGAGCTGCTCGCGGCCTGCCAACTTCCAGATCGTCTGGTGCAACTTCATGTCGGATTGCAGAAACTGCTCGTCGTCCCGATTCGTGGCAGCTTCCTTCATCTTGCTGAGCCTTTCGCGCAGGACGCGTTCATCTTTGGGACCCATCTCCTCCCGCATGTATCGGACGCACAGGCCTTCCAACTTGCCACGAATGCGGAACACGACGTCGATGGATTCGGCGGAGATGTCGTGGATGAAGGTGCCGCGCCGCGGAATGGTGACGACCAGCCCGTCTCGCTCCAAGCGGAGCAGAGCTTCCCGTACTGGACCGCGGCTGCACTGCAGCCGGCCCGCGATATCCTCTTCTATGATTCTTTCGCGAGGCCTGAGTTCGCCTGCGTAGATGGCTTTCTTGATGTGACGCTCGACCCGCTGACTAGCCGACAGCTTTCGATCCTTCTCCGTCTTCGCCATCGTGTCTTTTGTTGCTATGCGATTATAGCAGTCCGTCTGGATATGCCTTGCTCAGTTGAGTAGAAGAGATGGTGCTTCGATCAGTTCGCTGATGCGCGCGAGAAACTTTGCCGCTGCCACTCCGTCGAGCACGCGGTGATCCGCTGAGAGGTTGAGCGAGACTGCGGGTTGCGCTTGAATTTGATCATCGACAACGACCGGCCTTTTCGCGATGCGGCCCGTAGCTAGAATTACGCTTTGCGGCGGATTCAGAATGGCTTGGGAACGGATTACCCGCGGCATCCGGCCCGATCGCAGAAGAGCAGTTCGCCGAAACCCGCTGCTGCTTCCGTGACGAGCGGGACCAGCCCGATAGATCGAAAAGCTTAGCGAAGATCAAGTCTTATGCCCGCCGGATACGATTATAAACACGCGACGCTTTACGGTCATCTCTTTTGTTGTCAATTCCCGCGGGTATCAGGTGGTGAAAAGATCTACTGTGACATCCGGCCGTTTGAACATCTCCGGGGCAAGTTCGATGCCAAGTCCCGGTCCCGACGGCAACGGCAGCCGGCCGTCCTTCGGAACGAGTTCGGCGGTCACGATCCCGCGATGCTCCTCCAGATAGTTTCGGCGAACCGTTTCCATGATGAACAGATTGACCGCGTTGGCTGCCAAGTGGGCGGATGCGAAGTGCAGCACGGGACCTCCGCAATTATGTGGAGCGATTGGCAAGTAGGACGTCCCGGCCATGGACGCGATTTTCTTTGCCTCGGAGATTCCTCCGCACCAGCAGATGTCCGGCATGATGATTCTCGCCTACTGATTTTCCATTAGCTCGCGGAAACCCCAGCGCGTCATCAATCGTTCGCTTACGCAAAGCGGCAGACGAGTGGAGCGGCCCAGTTCCGCGTAGCTGGCAAGATTATCCTGCGGCAGCATCTCTTCGGGCCACATCGGTTCGAAGGGTTCCATCGCTCGCGCGATTCGGATGGCGGACGGCAGGTTCCAAAATCCGTGGAACTCCATCTCCACGTCCATGGAATCTCCGCGGCGCTCGCGAATCTGCTGGATCGGCTCCAGGCCTTTCCGCAACTGATCGGCGGAGATATATTGACCTCCTGTTTCGCGCGCGATCGGATCGAAGGGCCAGATCTTTATCGCCTTGATTCCGCTTTCGAGCAATGACTCCGCCAATCGAACCGGCTCGGTGAGAAAGTCGATGTGATCGTAACAGGTGTTGTAGATTCGGATCGATTCGCGCGACGCGCCACCCAGCATTTGGTAAATGGGCATTCCCGTGGGTTTGCCGGCTAGATCCCATAGCGCGATGTCGCTGGCGCTGATCGCGCGCATCTCCGCTCCGGCCCAACCCGCATACGAAACTGCGAGGAACATGTCGGCCTATAGGGGATCAATGTCCAGAGGATTGCGCCCGATCAGCAGAGGAGCCAAACGCCGCACCACCGCCTTTTCGGCGATCACGCTGGGATAAGTTTCGCCCAAGCTCGTGAGGCCTTCGTCCGGATGGAGGCGCACCCACAACATTGAATGGGACAGGCATGTACCGTGATTCCGCGCGACAGATGAATCGTTTCGACTTCTGTAATTTTCATAGAGTGTCAACTGCTTTTGGAACGCGAAGGGCCAGAATGAGCACGCCTGAGGCGACGAAACAGACCGATAGAAAGAGCACGGCCATGGAAGGCGATCTCCCGGCGGACAACATGTATCCGACGAGCGATGGCCCGATGAATCCTCCCACGTTTCCGATTGTGTTGATGAAGCCGATGGATGCCGCGGCGGCGGACTCTCCCATGGTGATGGTCGGCAATACCCAGAACGGCGGCGACCATGCCCACAACATCGTGCCAGTAATGCTGAGCCAAATCATGGTCACCACGAAGGACTGTCCCGGTATGGTGATCATCGCGAATGATAATCCCGCGACGATGAGGGGAATCGACGTGTGCAGTCTTCGTTCGCGAAGCCGGTCGGATGATTGGGCCGTGAGTTGAACACTGAGGGTGGCGACGATGAACGGAATTGCCGAGAGGAGCGTCGATTCCACGGTCGAGCGGCCGGAATGCTGTTGGATTGTCGTCGGGAGCCAGAGGATATAGCCATAGCTGGCCAGGACGATCAGGCACAGCGCGGCGGCGAGCATCAGCACATACCGCGACGTGAGAGCCTGACGTACTGTCACGTGGCTGTTTTTCCTCTTCGACGCGACTTCGCGCGCCAACTCCTTCGATAACCAATGACGCTCCTCCGGCTCGAGCCAGAGCGCTTCGGAAGGGCGGTCTGAAAGATAGCGCGGCGTGATGAAGCCCAGAAAGACTGCCGGCAAGCCTTGCAGAATAAAGATCCATCGCCAACCAGCCACTCCAAACCAGGAAATCGACATGCAGGCGGCCGAGAGTGGCGCGCTGATGACGAAGGATACAGGCACCGCGACAATCAGTCCCGAGAGAGCCGCGGCGCGCACGCGTGCGGGAAACCAATTCGACAGATAGACGATGACGATTGGGAAGAAACCGGCTTCGGCCATGCCGAGCAGGAAACGAGCGCTGTAGAACTGGAAGGGAGTCTTGACGAATCCAAGCAGAACCGTACAGCATCCCCAAATGATGAGAATGCGGCCGAGCCAGCGACGCGCGCTCCAGCGTTCGGCGACGAGGACGGACGGGATTCCCATGATGACGTAGCCGACAAAGAAGAGTCCGGCGCCGAACCCGAAGACCGACTCTGAAAATCGGAGGTCCGCAAGCATGGGTAATTTTGCGAAGGCGACATTTCCGCGGTCGAGATAGGAGACGACGTACAGGATGAACAAGAACGGCAGAATGCGCTTTGAAGCTTTGGCGATGGTCTTCTTTTCGATCACGTTGCGCTCCTATGCGGCGAAGTTCGTTCCTGCGTGATCTGATCGAGGAGCATAGCCATCACCAGATCGGTTATATCAGATGTACTCAGAGTCGTCCGGCGGGGATTCGGGCGGGGTGGATTGATCCCGGCACTGGGGTTGGCGCGGACAACCGGACGCGAGTTCTGCCGCATGTTTGTCCGCGCACGCGGCTGGACTTCGCAAGAGTATCAAGACTGACTGCGAGATACACCGCTTTTCCATTGAGGCGGTTGTTGCCAACTCGAGCATGCGGGGCAGGCCGGCCGGCGCGGAACCGCATCGCGGCGCGAGTGGTCAGTGCGGCAAAAGCAACGGAGCCGCGAGCCGAGCTACTTGGAGTGGGGGCTTAGGCTGAGTTCGAGCAATCGCTTTGAGAGAGGCATCCTCTCGAAGAACTGCACGATCACGCCCTGGGACAAATGCGCCAAATGCGGTATCCTTGTGTACACAACTTAAGGATGTGCGCTATGCAGGCTACGAAAGTCGGAATTCGGGAGTTTCGCGAGAACTTGGCCAGCTATCTGGAATCGCAGACTCCGGTTGCGGTCACTCGGCATGGCACGACGATTGGGATCTATGTTCCAACCCATCGAAAACCAAGTGAGGCTGACCTCGAAGCTCTCCGCGCCGCGGGGGAAAAGATGCAGGCGTTAATTGCTGCCGCTGGTACGAGCGAGGGCGAGATCGTGGCGGACTTCAATAAAGTGCGCCAGGAAAATCGAAAGCGCAAGCGTCGATAATGTTGGTGCTCGATGCGAACATTCTGATTCGCGCGTGCTTGGGGCACGGGTGCTTCATCTACTGACCAGGTATGGCGAGCAGACGGATTTCTTCGCGCCGGACGTTGCTTTCAAGGAAGCCCGGGAACATCTTCCGGGTATTTTGGAGAGGCTGAAAGTCCCTGTCCCGGCTGCGATGGCAATCCTGGATGCAGTCGGAAATTGGTTCAGCCCGTCGAGGCCGACGCCTACGCAAACTTTGAATCCGCAGCTCGTCAACGCCTCGAGCGTCGCGATGAGGAGGACTGGCCAATCCTGGCTGCGGCGCTTGCCCTGCGATGCCCGATTTGGACGGCGGATGCTGACTTCTTCGGTTGTGGCGTGGCGACTTGGACAACTGATCGCGTGGATTTTTACTCTGTTCGTTTTGTTTCGATTGAGTCGTGCGCTTCCCAGGCTGCGAGTACTGATCCGTCGGGCAGCGCGACTAGATTGACAAATGCACCCTCTGGCGATAGCAACTGTGGGGCGGTTGCTTTCGGGGTCAGGATCTCGAGCGCGGGTCCTTTCGTCCATGCCACGTAGGCTCCGCGGCTGCTTCGAGCGATTGTGACGTCTTTGCCGGTTCCAACATGCTTTTCCGAGTTGTCCCGGCCGGTCACAAAGATATCTCCTTCGCGACGCCAGGCAGAGATAACTTTTCCGTTGTCGATCACCAGGCCGCCGCCGTCCATTGGGCACGCGTCGAGCTTCCAGGTGCCTGTTCCGAGCTTCGTTGCTGTGGAGAATTGAAGGCCGTCGAGCGAACTGGCCACGTAGAAGTCGCGCGATCCATCCAGGGCGTTTCGCCACATCACCGAGACACGGCCGTTCTCGTCGATGGCGAGTGCAGGGTCGCAGCACTGACAGATTGTTCCGCTGGGCGATGCGTAAACCAGCACGTTCTTCGACCAGGTCATTCCGCCATCCGTGGACCGAGCGCCATAAAGCTTGGTGCCCTTGGAGCGCAGATCGAGCCAGACCGCGAAGAGGTTCCCGCTGGCATCGGCCGACATCGCGTGCAAGCCTTCGCGGGCTGAGTCTCGAACATCATTCACTATGCCGGCGCGAGTCCACTTCTTGCCGCCGTCGACGGAACGCCACACGGTCAGGTCTCCGTTGACGCCATTCTTCTCACCGACAACCGCGCTGATGACAATCGCGTTTTTCAGAATTGCGATGCGGGGGCCGCGGTGCCGTCCTAATGCGAGCGCGCTTACTTCGGCGACTTTGGAGGGTGGTCCGAAGGTTTTTCCCTGATCGGAGGAGGAGGTGAAATAAATGGCCGAGCCGGCGCCGAATGTCATGGCGACCTGACCATGTGCCGCGGCGAGCTGGGGCTGACGGAACGGCACTGTTGCCTGCTGGGGCGCTATGCGTGTGGCCATCAGAAACAAAATTGGTAGTAGCATTGTCTCCTTCTATTAGAAACTTAACCGCAGGGCCAATTGGAGAACCCTGGGATCATTCACAGCGGTAATTTGGCCGAAGGCCGGTGAGGGACCGGCCGGGTACGCGCCTGTCCCGAAGGTGCCGTTCAGACTCAGATTATTGCGGTTGTTGAGGACATTGAATGCCTCGGCCATGGCTTCCAAATGCAGGCGCTCTCTGAGGGCAAATGTCCGGCTGACTCGCACGTTCACGTTGAAGAAGCGGGGTCCAATTCCGGCGTTGCGGTTGATGAATGTGCCGTTCACCATTGGGCGTGCGGCGGTGCCTTGGACAGTGTTGGATCCGGTGGTGATGTTGAAGGGGAGGGGTGAATAATATTGCAGCATGCCGGTCAATTGAAAGCCGTGGCTAATATGGCCCCAGGCGCTGTTGGCGTGGCCCATCGAGGAATGGATAGACCCATGGAAGACGAGGCGATGGCGCTGGTCGTC